>Ga0334885_1000012_pt1 | contig 271159 bp, 225 predicted proteins | sample GraSluR1_MG_8_FD_207233 | JGI IMG/M metagenome (GOLD analysis project Ga0334885, IMG submission 207233) | Sludge microbial communities from methane-producing bioreactor in Wageningen University, Netherlands - Granular Sludge_31_05-R1 | ecosystem: Engineered > Bioreactor > Anaerobic >...
ATACGAGCCGGCAGGGGTATCTCTTTACCTTTAAGACCTCTTGGGTAGCCTGTGCCGTTCCACTTTTCATGATGACAGTAGGGAATGTCCAGGGCCGGCCGTAAATAATCAATCCTGGAAAGCATTTCATGGGCGTGGGAAGGATGCCTTCGCATAACTACCCATTCTTCATCAGTTAATGGACCCGGTTTCAACAAGATCGAATCCGGCACGCCCATTTTGCCGATATCATGCAGCAGGGCCCCGCGCTTGACATGAACCAGCTCTTCATCCTTGATCCCCATTTTACGGGCAATAAGCAGGGTTAATTTTGTAACCCTTTGGCTATGATCTTCGGTTTCTTCATCTTTTAAATCGAGCGCATATGCCCAGCCTTCAATAGTAGCGTCATAGGCCTGCAAAAGATCCAGGTTGGCGTTTTCCATATTCTGAAAGAGTTCCGCGTTATCGATCGCTATCGCTGTCTGGCCGGCCAGTGCCTGCAAAAATTCGAACCATTCTTCATCCAGTTCCTGCACATTACGATGATAAACCTCCATAACTCCCTGGATGCGGCCTTTGGCAACAAGCGGTACCGCGTAGTAGGTAGCAAAATGCTCCCTTTCCAAAAGCGGACCCTGAACCGGGTCGCTATCTGCTTTACCCAGATCATTTATATGCAGCGCTTTACGCTCTTTGACAACTTTTCCGGCAAAACCTTCACCCGGCTGAAATACAATTGAGGGAAACTTTTCACCGTAAAATCCGCGTCCTGCTTCATAACGCAGGGTAGCGGTGTTCTTTTCCAGGAGCAGAATAGCAGCGGCATCGAGCTTAAGCAGGGTAATAACTTCATTTAAAATTACATTGAAGGTAAGATTTAGATCCAGGCTGCCGGCGATAGCCAAATCTATATTGCGCAGCCCTTGCAGCTGCTTCAAGCGGGTTTGCGCACTTTCAAAAAGAGACTGACGGCGTAGGGCGTTTCCGGCTATTTCACCAATAGCAGAAAGCAGATCAACTTTTTCTTTTGTAAAGGGTCGATCAGCATTTTCAAGGCGTCTTGATACTTCCAGCACACCTATAGTTTCCGTTTCTGTCTTAAGCGGGACCAGGACCATTGGCCCGGTCAATTCAGCCTGGTTAAGAAAGTGCAGCTCTTTATCTTCAGAACTGTAATCGGCGGTAATAAACGGTTCTTCAGATTGCAGCACCAGGCTGCACAGGCCTTCGGTGACCGGGAATTTGTAACCGGTATAGTTAACCCATAACCCGTCGGCTTCGACTATTGTGAAATGCTTGTGATCAGAGGTTAAAAGCATAATAGTGCCATCATCTGCCTGGAGCAGGTGCACTGCTTCTTTTAACACCACACTCAGCAGCTCCTTGCTGGTTTTTGCGGTTCGCATTAAAGTGGAAAGACTGTAAAGTGAACTTAAAGCATTTCGCTGTGAGCGAACATTTTCTTCGATCTTTTTGCGATCCGTAATATCGTGCAAAATATGGACGATATGCTGCAGATCGCCGCTTTCATCAAATACCGGGTCTACACTGACGATATACCAGCGATCGTTTAGCTGCAGCTCAGATTCTTTTCGCTCAAACAGTTTATCTTGCTGCGGCAAAGGGCAATCGTGAAAAATGCTGTCTCCGTGCAGTACTTCACAGCAATTGCGACCGATTGCTTCTTCTGGCTCCATTTCCACCATTTCCGCCATGGCCCGATTAACCCGTAAGATGGTTTTTTTTGTATCAACCAGACAGATAGAATCACCACTGGCATCAAAGGTTTGCTGCCAGTGCCCGGCGGCCAATTTTTCTGCCTCTTCTGCTTTCCTGCGTTCTTCCATTTCAGCAGTAAGCTGCTTCATCTGACCCTTTAACAGGAAATAGAGAAGGGTGGCAGTAACAATAACATAGCCCCACCCTTTATAGGTTTGAAAGAATAGGGACAATTCCGAATCGTTAACATATAGCAGCAGCAAGCGGTCGGAAATATATATATAGATCGAAGCAATGACCAGGTATAGTAGAGCAGTACGGCGGGGAATTACAGAAGGCGCTTTCTCGAGCATTAGCACAATCTCCTTTTGAACTGCCGCGTTTAACCTGAAAGCCAGAACAATTCAAAAGAAAATATGCAAAGGTCAGCCGGTGTTTACGAAGCCTTTAAACACTTTGCGCTGCTGGCATTAGGCAGACAGTTTGTAATTTTCTTGCTAAAAGTATATTGTAAAGATATCATTTAGGCAGGTATTATTCAAGGGGGGTTAAACGAACAGCATGCAGGGCGAACTTGTTAAGTTATCTATAGTTTAATTTAACAGCCCAAATCAGGTATTGAACCATGCTGATTTTCCTTTAATATAAGCCATTTACTATTCCCATATCTGTAAAATAATTATCGAATGTTATTTTTAACAGTGCCTACAGTGTGCTTAACTTAATGCAAAGTGCCTTGGGCGTAGTAGCTGAAATGGGCCTCTAAATCTTTGAAATAACACAGGAATTGGCTTCGCGTTTTGTCAACAATAGAAGATCAGAAACATTTCACAATATTTCTTAATTAAAGCAAGCTTATTTACTTGACAATATACAATGTTCAAATTATACTTATAACACATACCAACTGGTCGGTATTCTTGGAGGTGGTAACTATCAAAGCTTCCTATGATTTAAAACAAACAATTTTGGACACTGCTATCAACATACTTCATGAAAAAAGTTATCACAAAACATCTGTAGATGAAATTGTCAAAGAAGCAGGCACAACAAAGGGTGGATTCTATTATTACTTTCAAAACAAAGAGGATCTTCTATATCAAATCCATGAAAAGTTTATGGAAAATGAGCTAAATTATGCTATGGAGGTTTATCATAAAAAAGAATTGTCAACCGAAACAAAATTGAGAATGATAATAAGTGATTTAATTAAAAGTATAAATGACCACAGATCTTATGTGGTCATTTTTTTTAGAGAAAGGCATAATCTCACAAGTGATCACCTAGAAAAAATTGTGAAAAAACGTGATCATTATTTCAATATTGTAAAGGATTTGATTGGCCAGGGCATTAAAGAAGGGCGGTTTAGAAAAGATTTGGACTCAGCAGTAATTGCACTCGGCCTGTTTGGCATGTGCGACTGGACATATCAATGGTACAGGGAAGATGGGAAGTATTCAACTGACGATGTGGCAAAAATGTTCACAGAAATTTTTTTTAACGGTATTTTAAAGTAAGTCTTTTTGTTATATTATATATTTTTTTATTCTTGCAAACATACCGACCAGTCCCTATGTTTGCAATGTTTAGGTGACCTTGCCCCGTTAGAATAGACACGGTAAATGGCAAGATATCAAACGATTACTTAGATTATTAAAGCTATGCTGCTCTTTGAAAACATAACTCAAACTCTACCGGTGACATATAGTTCAGTGCTGAATGCAGCCTGATGCGATTGTAGAACACTTCTATGTATTCAAATATCGCCAGGCGGGCTTCAGCCCTGGTTCTGAAACGGCGACCATGAATCAGCTCTCGTTTCAATGTGCCAAAAAACGATTCAATGCAGGCGTTGTCGTAACAGTTGCCTTTCCTGCTCATACTGGGCTTGATACTGTAATCTCTAAGGGCCTGCTGGTAATCATAACTGGCATACTGCTTACCCTGATCTGAATGGTGGATTAGACCACCAGGCGGCCTTTTGCGGTTCACAGCCTGCTTTAATGCAGTTAGAACCAGTTTGCGGGTCATGGTGCTATCCATTGCCCATCCTACTACTTCACGGTTAAAAAGGTCAATGATGGCGGCCAGGTAAAGCCAGCCTTCATCGGTAGGAATATAAGTGATATCAGCCAGCCAGATCTGATTCGGCCAGGCAGCATGGAACTTCTGCTTTAAAATATTTTCAGCAACCGGAAAAGAATGTTTTGAGTCAGTGGTTGCTTTAAACTTGCGCTTTGTTTTGGCAACTATGCCATGCTTACTCATCAGTCTTGCTACTCGGTTCCTGCTGCAAAGTATGCCTTCTTTTTGTAGCTGTTCGGTAATGCGCGGGTAACCGTAATTATTGCGCGATTTCTTGTAAACCCTTCTGATTTCTTTTAATAGCTTCTTGTTTGCGCTTTTCCGTGCACTGTCCGGTCTGCTGATCCAGGCATAATAACCGCTTCTTGATACTTTAAAGACCTGGCACATCTTCTTCACCCGAAATTCGAAGCGGTGCTCGAAGATGAAACTATAGATTACTTCTGGTGCTTGGCGAAGTATGCCGTGGCCTTTTTTAAGATTTCGTTTTCCTCCTCTAAATCGGCAATTTTACGTTTTAGCCTGCGCATCTCTGCTTCTTCAGGGCTAAGGTTGCCGCTGCCGGGGAATGCATCTTCTTTACGGTCACTGACTTGATTAATCCACTTATAGAGTGTGTTTTCATGAATACCAAGTTCTTTTGCTACTGCTGTTACTGGTCGTTTCTGATTCACTACCAGGTTTACAGCTTCTAACTTAAAGTCTTTGTCAAAGCTTTTCGGTGCCATTGATGGATACCTCCGCTGATTAGATTATATCAGCCATTCTTAGTGTCCATCAAACCGGGGTAAGGTCTAGGATTTCGAAATGATGAAAATAAAGTTGAAAGGGGGATAGAAACTTTAATAGTTATTAAGGGGTAAAAAACTATGAAAGGGAGTATATAGAATGAAAGCACTAACTGATTTTATGTCTAGATTGGTCAAGAATTATCTTCCGGATGCATTTCTTATTGCGCTGTTCTTAACCTTGTTAACTTTAATCCTTGGCATAATTACCACAGAGCATGGTCCACTGGAGATGATAGGTTTTTGGGGAAATGGTTTTTGGGTCTTCCTTGCCTTTGCCATGCAGATGGCATTAGTCCTCATAACTGGTATAGTGTTGGCTAACACTCCTTTGGTCAGCAAATTCCTAAGCGCTGTAGGCGCTATAGCCAAAACACCTACCCAGGCTTATATTATGACGTTTCTTGTTTCAGCAATAGCCTACTATATCAACTGGGGACTGGCAGTAGTCGTAGGAGCCTTGTTTGCCAGGGAAATGGCAAGACGGCTTAAGAATGTAGACTTTCCTTTTCTTATTGCTTCAGCTTATTCAGCCACGGTAATATGGCATGTTGGCTTATCGGGATCAATACCTCTTGCTGTTGCAACAGAAGGACACATAGTGGAAAACTTAATGGGCATTGTGCCAACATCACAAACAATATTTGCAGCTCCCAACCTTATTATATTAATAGTGCTCGTTATAACTATTCCCATAGTTCTGGCACTGATGTCACCAAAAGAAAGAATTAATGAATTGGCTGCAGATCACTTTCCTGAAGACACTGATGATAAAAGCGCAAACATTGACAAAAAAGAAATGACCCCTGCCCAAAGATGGGAAAACAGCCCAATTATTACTGTGCTAGCAGCACTTGTTGGTTTGACTTATGTCGTTTTACATTTTGCGGGAGGAAATGGGTTGGATCTTAATATTATCAATCTATTGTTTTTAAGCGCAGGTATTTTAATGCACAAAACACCCGCTAAATTTATTGCAGCGGCTAAAGACGCTACATCAGTCGTTTCACCCATTATTATCCAATTTCCACTATATGCAGGTATAACAGCCATGCTTGCTTCTTCCGGAATGGGATCTGCAATTGCTGCATGGTTTGCCAGTATTTCTTCGGGTAACTTCAATTACGTACTAACATATTGGTCAGCAGGATTACTTAATATATTTGCACCTTCCGGTGGTGGCCAGTGGGGGCTGCAGGGACCAATTCAGTTAGAAGCAGCCATTAACCTTGGACTTAATCCGGCACGCACGGCAATGTCTGTTGCTTGGGGCGATGCATGGACAAATTTAATTCAGCCATTTTGGGCATTACCAATTCTCGCAATAGCAAAGCTTGGTATCCGAGATATCATGGGCTATTGTATCGTGCTTGGAGTATGGGTTGGATTAATTACCAGCATCCTAATGTTTATATTATACTAGCCTTTAAAATGATTTCCCCAATAATAAGTTATTGGGGAAATCATTTTTGAACTATGGAGGTCGAACAAGATGGCACAGCCAATAATTGAGGACCGGTTTGGAAAAATTAAGTCGATTGATGATGTGGCAAATTGTTTTGAAGACGGTTCTACAGTGATGTTTGGTGGTTTTGGTGGAGTAGGATCGCCACCACTGATTATAGAAACTATATTAAAAAAAGGCGTTAAAGACTTATATTTAATTGGTAATGACGCAGGCTTCCCTTGGATTGGTGTTGGCAAGCTAGTTTCTGCAAATCGTGTAAAAAAATTAATTGCTTCACATATCGGCTCAAATCCGGTAGCAGGCCAGCTGATGAATGAGGGGAAAATGGAAATTGAGTTTAGCCCACAGGGTATCTTGGTAGAAAGGATAAGGGCTGGCGGCGTTGGTTTAGGCGGAGTTTTATCAGATATTGGTTTTGGTACTGTTATTGAGGACGGCAAGAAAATAATTACTCTAAATGGGGATAAATACATGCTTGAAACACCTCTACGTGCCGAAATTGGTATAATTAAGGCCCATCAGGCAGATCCATATGGTAACTTAACTTATAAAGCCAGTGCACGAAACACTAACCCTTTAGTTGCAAAAGCTTGTGATTTAACAATTGTACAGGCAGATGAAATTGTCCCCTTAGGTGAGCTAGATCCAGAATCTGTGATTACCCCGGGGGTGTACGTTGATATGATTATTACGGGAAAGGGAGGTGAATGGTTGTGGCCTTGGGAGATAGAGGAAGAGAATTAATTGCAAAACGTGCAGCTCAAGAGCTTGTAGATGGTCAATTGGTTAACTTAGGAATTGGCATACCAACAGCAGTTGCTGATTACGTGCCACAAGGTGTTAATATCATATTTCATGCAGAAAATGGCATCATTGGTACCGGGCCAACCCCGCCCAAGGGAAAAGAAGATCCTAATTTATCAAATGCTGGCGGGTTACCAGTTACCCTGCTTCCGGGTGGTGTATACATGGATAGTGCAGAATCATTTGCAATTGTCAGAGGTGGCTATCTAGATATATGTATGTTAGGTGCTTTGCAGGTGAGTGAAAGCGGTGATTTAGCAAACTGGATAATCCCCGGTAAAAGAGTTCCTGGCATGGGTGGAGGTATGGAGTTAGCTGCAAAAGCAAGAAAAGTGGTTGTTCTTACAGAACATGTTGATAAGCGCGGCAACCCAAAAATTGTAGAAAAATGTTCACTACCTTTAACCGCGAAAAATGCTGCAAACCTTATCATAACAGACCTGGCAGTAATCGTAGTTAAGAAAGAAGGTTTATTTCTTAAAGAAGTAATGCCAGGTAGCAGTGTAGAAGAAGTTATTAATAAAACCGAAGCAAAATTTATAAATCATTGATTAGCTTTTAAGAAGGGCTAGGGGGTGCTAATTTGGATGTTATGGATATATTAAAACAAAAAGTTGAATCTATGGAAGATGAGATGGTTGATTATGCAAAGCAATTAATATCATACCCATCTACATCCGGTAAGGAATATGATGCACAACTGTTTGTTAAAAGTGTTCTCGAAGACTTAGGGTTCAATGATATTGATTTATGGGAACCTGATATTGAGGATTTAAAAGATCACGAAGCATTTATCTCGTCAAGATCAAATTTTAACAATAGTCCAAATGTTGTCGGTACTCTTAATGGAAGTGGAGAAGGAAAATCAATTATATTGAATAGCCATATTGATGTTGTTCCTGAAGGCGATAAAGAACTATGGACCCACCACCCCTACAAGGCTGTGGTAAAAGATGGGCTGATCTATGGTCGTGGTGTTTCGGACATGAAAGGAACAAAAGCCGCTATTTTTATCGCATTGAAAGCACTCCAAGAGATTGATATTAAACTACAGGGCAATGTAGTTTTTCAAAGCGTGATTGAAGAAGAAACAGGTAGTGCTGGAACCTTGGCCTGTGCATTAAAAGGATATAGTGCAGATGCTGCCATTATCCCTGAACCAAGTGCTTTTAAGATATGTCCGGCACAACAAGGTTCGGCTTGGTTTAGAATTCAAGTAGATGGAAAAGCAGCGCATGGGGGAACAAGATACCATGGCGTTAGTGCCATAGAAAATGCTTGCTATTTATTAGAGACTTTAAAAGAGTTAGAAAGTATTAGAAACAAAAAATATAAAAATGAATTATATGCAGGCAATCCAATACCTTTTTGTATCAATGTTGGCAAGTTGAATGGAGGAGAATGGCCTTCATCTGTTGCCGAGAAGGCGATAATTGAAGGAAGGCTTGGAATACCACCAGGCGAAACAATTGACTCAGCAAAAGCTTCTCTAGAAGAATGGATCAAAGAGTCATCGAGTAAAATAGCATATCTTAAAGATTACCAACCAAAAGTTGAGTGGTTTGGTGCTTTTTGGGGGTCTTCGGCAATAGATCGAGATCACCCAATCGTTCTAACCGCTAAGTCAGCATATAGACAGGTATTTTCCAAAGAAGCAACAATAATAGGGACACCATGGGCAACTGATGCCAGGATACTGACAGAGTTTGCCAATACCCCTGCTCTAGTTTTTGGCCCAGGCATTACTGCTCACTGTCCTGATGAACATATTTCTGTAAAAAGCCTGAAAGACTATGCTTTGATTTTAGCAAATATCCTTGTCAATTGGTGCGGTGTGGAGGATCAATAATTTTACTGGGAGGTAATAACATGAAAAATGCAGTTATCGTATCTGCCCTTAGAACCCCAGTTGGTAGATATAAAGGTGCGTTATCTTCTATTCCCGCTTATAAATTAGGCGCAATAGTTGTAGAAGAAGCTGTTAAACAAACTAAGCTTGAACCTGATCAGGTTGATCAGGTGATATTTGGCAACCTGTTTTCTCATGATATAGCTAATATGGCTCGCATGGTTTCTTTAGAGGCCGGACTTCCGGTCCAACTACCAGGTATAACGCTTGATCGACAATGCAGCTCATCACTTGATGCCATAGCATACGCTAGCTTGCTAATACAGTGCGGATATGCTCAAATTGTAATTGCAGGCGGATGTGAAAGTGATTCTACGCGGCCCTTTGTTATGGAAAAACAAGCGGATGCTTTTCCCCGTATTCCGCCAAGTTTCTTAAACTTAAAACTGGCGCCTGAAAAAGTAGGTGATCCGCCGATGGGCATAACTGCTGAAAATGTCGCAATTGAGTACAGCGTTGGTAGAGATGAGTGCGATGAATTTGCCTTAAATAGTCACAAAAAGGCTGCTACTGCTTGGGATGCAGGTTTTTTTGACAACCATGTGGTTCCTGTAGAAATAGCATTACCAAAAGGTGAAAAAGTTGTAATTAGTAAAGATGAAACAGTGCGACCTGACACTATGCTTGAAAAATTAAAGAAATTGAGGCCTGCTTTTCAAGAAAATGGCGTCGTTACAGCTGGAAACAGTTCACCTATGAGTGACGGTGCTGCTGCGGTGATCATTATGGAAGAGAAGCTTGCAGAAAAAATGGGATTAGATGTGCTAGCTATGTTTAAAAATTATACTGTTGCTGGTGTTGATCCAAAGCTTATGGGGATTGGGCCTGTTCCAGCTACAAATGCATTATTAGATAAAGAAGGCTTGAGCATCGATGATATAGATTTAATTGAGCTTAACGAAGCTTTCGCTGCCCAATCTATTCCATGTATCAAAGAACTGGGTATAGATAGCAGCCGACTTAATGTAAACGGCGGTGCTATTGCATTAGGGCATCCATTAGCTGCATCAGGCGCGATTGTAACAGCAAGACTTGTTTTTGAAATGAAAAACAGAGATGCAACAAAAGGTTTGGTAACATTTTGTTGTGGTGGTGGTCAGGGTGTAGCGCTGCTTTTTACAAGGAAGTAAACAGCTTATCAACTCTGCACAAATGTCGGGTTGCTTGATGTAAAATATAATAAAACAACCCGGCATATGCTTTTATGATGATGCTTTTCAACAATGCAAATTAATAAATTTTGTTTATTATTTACGGGACAAATAAAAGCTTGGCCTTAGCATGTTTATAAGAAAGGAGTAAAACATGACTAGGAAAAGAGTTGGGTTAGTCGTTTTTGATAATGTTGAGGTTCTAGATTTTTGTGGACCGTTTGAAGTCTTTTCTGCCACCCGTATCGATGAAAACAAAAGACAAGACACTCTTTCACCGTTTGAAACTGTATTAATTGCTGAAAAGGTGCAACCGATAATTGCGACTGGAAATATGAAAGTTATACCCGACTATAGTTTTGATACTTGTCCAAAGATAGATATACTGATCGTCCCAGGCGGATTTGGCACAAGAAAAGAGTCTAAAAATCCTGTTATGTTAGAATGGCTAAAAGTGAAAAATGACGAGGTTGAATTGGTTGCATCTGTTTGTACGGGTTCCTTACTGCTCGGCTACTGTGGTTTACTAAATAGACTCTCTGCTACAACACACTGGCTTTTACTTGATTGGATGCATAACAATTTTCCTAATGTAAACGTAGTTCGTGACGAACATGTAATTGAACAGGGGCGAATAATTACCTCTGCTGGTATTTCTGCCGGTATTGATATGGCTTTAATAGTTGTGGCTCGTTATTACGGCATCGAAATAGCAAAAAATACTGCAAAATATATGGAATATCCATACCCTGAAAATAATAAACGAAGGATAGCTATTTAAACAAATATTTGCAAACACCAAAGGATATCTATCTCTGGAAAACTTGAATGCGCTTTTATCCAAAGCCATTATATATAATTCAAAGAGCGAAACCTAAAATGACTAAACATTTTCCCCCACTGTGGCCAGCTGAATAATGTTGTGCGCCATATTGTATCTGCTTGTAATAGAATGTATGCTGCAGTTTTATATTTTAATAGCCACTATGCTTGCTTATATTCCATAAGTATTTATTAGCTGTGCCAATAACGATAATTATTGAGACTCGCAAAGCCTCATACAAACAATCGGCCTTTAACCCTCGAAATGCGTCTCAAAATATACTTTCAATTCAAAGTTGCGCTAACCCTCCTATTATGATACTCTGCAAACAACAGAAGGGGGGAGGCGCTGATGAAGTTTGGCTATGCCCGTGTTTCAACCAGAGATCAGAACCTGGATGCCCAGCTCGATGCCCTGACCGCTGCCGGCTGCGACAAAATTGTTACCGAAAAGGTCAGCGGTAACGGCAGCAAGGAAAGACCGGAGCTCGATCGCCTGGTTGAAAACTTAAGAGAGGGCGACACCCTGGTTGTTTATAAACTCGACCGCCTGGGCCGCTCGACCTTTAAGCTGCTGGGTCTCACCGAATCATTGCAGGAGCGAGGTGTTGAATTTGTTTCCCTGAAAGACCAGATAGACACCAGCAGCGCCATCGGCAAGGCTATGTTCCGAATGCTGGCTGTCCTGGCCGAGATGGAACGCGAATTGATCGTGGAAAGAACCCAGGCAGGCCTACAGGCGGCCCGCAAAAGGGGCCGCATCGGTGGAAGGCCGCGGGTGGATGGAAAAGCGGTGGAGAAGGCCCTGAAGCTTTATTCGTCGAAAGAATATAGTGTAGCAGAGATTACTGAAATGACTGGGGTTTCGAAAGCAACACTTTACCGGAGGCTTAAAGAATATAGTGCTTGAGATAAGAGTCGATATCAAGCGCTTGGTTTTATTTAACAGGTATTTAAAACCGGCAATAATAATATGCTCGTGTTCATGCTGACCACCCAGGGTACCGTTGCCGATATAGAGCTTGAGCTGACCTAATAGCGGATCCGCGAAAGTATGGCCATAGCAAAAAATTATGGCACCAAGTTCGGCCGCCGTCGCGGCAGATACCGGTTATCTTTAATTTAAGAAGTATTATCCGATGAGGTGAGACGTGGATATTACTGTTACAGATTTTGCCAAACCTATAGAGGATAGTAGACTAAAGCTTTATCAGTATATATAAGAAAAGGTAGTTAAATATATTTTAAGCATTTAGCATAAAATTACATGTACTAAGAATTACTACAATGAATAATGTATAAGCACACGATCCTTTTGCTATTTGTATTTAGGGTTAAAACATATTATGCGTAATTCTGGTTTTAACCTGTAAGCTTGCATTCAATTAAAATACGAAAGGATGAAAAATTTAACAATGAAGATCGAAATGGTTACTATAGAGAATTTCCGTTGCTTTGGACCGAGAGGCTGTAAAATCAAGTTCGAAAGCTGCATTACGTCGTTTGTTGGCGGCAATGGCAGCGGTAAGACCGCCGTTTTCCAGGCGCTGTCACGCCTTTTCGGAGTCACACCCACGCAACGAAATGTAAAGCGCCAAGACTTCCATTTGCCTATTGATCAGCAAGAACTTTTGTCTGATGCGACTCTTTCTATAGAGGTGCTCTTCGCCTTTCCCGAACTTGAAGGCCTTGATGAAGATGATGCCGAAAAAGCAGTCCCTGAGTTTTTTAATCAGATGGCCGCTTCTGCCCCGGGTGCACCACTTAAAGCAAGGATGAGACTGCAGGCAACATGGTCCAACGATGGTACGCCGGAAGGCAGCATAGAGGAAGATCTTCGATGGATAGCCACACTCAATGACGATTTCGAGTGGGAGGAATGCAAACGGGTCCAAGCAGTGGAACGCGGATCAATCCAGTTTGTTTATGTCCCGGCTGCCCGCAACGCTGTGGAGCAAGTTACAGCTTTGCTTAAGGGTCGCCTGTGGCAGGCTGCTAAATGGTCGGATCAGTTCCAGAGCGATACCGCGGCAAGCGCCCAAGCGATTCAACAACAGTTTGAGTGCGAAGAGCCTGCGCGCTTTGTGAAAGAGCGCCTCGTCAGGCGTTGGCAGCAGCTTAACCAAGCAGATACAGACACTACGCCAGTTTTGCGCTTAGTTGAAAGGCAGTTCGAGGAATTAATCCGCAAAGCCGAGTTCGCTTTTTTCCCAGACGAGGCGGGAAAGGAACGTACACTTGCGGATCTAAGTGACGGTCAGCGCTCCCTCTTCCATATTGCGCTTACGTCAGTGACCTTAGAGGTCGAGAAGGATTTATTTGCACAGGTGGCCAATGAGTGCTCATTTGACCATGATAAGCTGCGGCGCACGAGCCTCACGATTCTTGCAATCGAAGAACCCGAAAATCATCTTTCGCCTTTCTTACTATCTCGCATTGTCTTGCAGGCACGGGAGATCGGCACCTTATCGTCGGCACAGGTCGCGCTTTCTAGCCATTCGTCAGGTATACTCAGTCGAATAGAGCCAGAGGAGGTGCGCTATTTTCGCTTAGACCGTACAGTGCGACGCGCACATGTCCGGGAACTTACACTACCAGAGGACAATGAAGAAGTCAGTCAGTATGTTCGACTCGCTATAAGGGCCTATCCGGAGCTCTATTTCGCTCGCTTCGTCATTCTTGGTGAAGGCGAATCCGAGCGTATAGCAATTCCGAAGATGGCTGAAGCCTTGGGTGTTCAGCTTGATCCATCTTTTGTGCCGATAGTGCCGTTAGGTGGAAGATATGTCAGCCACTTTTGGAGACTTCTCAGCGATCTTAAAATACCTTACGCGACCTTACTTGATCTTGATCTTGGAAGGAAGCACGGCGCTGCTTCCCTAGTCGCAGATGTTATCTCCAAGTTGGGAGAGATCAATAATGATCTCAGTAATAATACCTATGTACAAGACGGCATAATAGATCTTGCCGAGGTGGGTGCTATAGAGGACAGAGATCTAATAGATGAAGGCGAGGAGAATATCTGGCTAAAGGCTCTGAGAGAGGAAGGAATATACTTCTCTTTTCCACTCGATCTCGATTTTGCAATGCTGAACGCTTTTCCGGACGCCTATCAGAAACTTAAACCTGGTGGGAGCGGGCCGCATGATGGAGTCGATGCGATTTGCAAAAAGAAAGCGGTAACTCTTAAAAAAGGTGGGAATTCTGAGCTTTATGATGATAATTATAACAACGAGTTCAAATGGTATCCGTACCTATTTCTCAACCGAAGCAAACCAGAGTCGCATATCGCTGCGCTTGCCCGCATTAAAGATGATGACCTCGCAAAAAAAATGCCCGCTGAACTGAGAGCACTAATCGAGCACGTGAAGAATGCGCTTGCTTTGGAGGTTGATAATTCATGAACCTCGTACGACCCGAAGACTGGAGACCGCAAAGAATCGATGATCTTGAGCCACGAGCATGGGAGGCTTTGAGGCTAACGGCGCAAAGCGTTCTCGTTACTGCAGGAGCAGGAGCAGGAAAAACGGAATTTTTGGCACAAAAGGCAACTTATCTTCTACAGACTGGTTTGTGCCCTTCTTCGAAACGCATACTCGCCATCAGCTTCAAGCGCGATGCAGCCCGCAATCTTTCAGAACGGGTAGCGGAGCGCTGTCCACCTGAACAAGCACGGCGTTTCAACTCCTATACATTCGATGCATTTACGAAGAACTTTGTGGATCGTTTCCGCATGACGATTCCAGAACCCTACTGTCCCCCGGCCGACTATCAAATTGTGACTCCACGTAGGGATGACTACACAGAGTTTCTGGATAGATATAATTATCGAGGCGTTAGGCCCCAACAATTCGAAAATGCAATAACTAACGGTCGATTGCCGATCGCCCATGAAGGATCGGAACTACAGCGCGCGGTTGCGGAGTATTGGCGCTCTCAATACAAAGACTATGGCCACGTTTTATTGACGTTTCCAATGATTAATCGGCTAACTGAATTTTTAATTCGAGAAAATCCGTTGATCCTCAAAGCCCTGCTGATCACTTATCCGGTTGTCTTTCTCGACGAGTTCCAGGACACTACATTTGCACAATTTCAGCTTCTATGTACCGCATTTGATGGAAGTAAGTCTATTTTTACAGCAGTAGGTGATGACAAGCAGCGTATCATGGTATGGGCTGGCGCTATGATAGACGCTTTCGCAAAGTTCGAGCAGCAGTTCAACGCACAAAGGATCTCACTTATTTCCAACTGGCGCTCGCATGAGGATCTTGTCCGCATTCAACACGCCATTGCTATCAGGATAGATCCCACAGTCGAGGAGCCTGAGGCTCGTGCCGAACGACTGGTTGACGGTGAAATTGCGGCGATCTGGGAATTTGCGAACGAGGATGAGGAAAGCGACTGCCTTGCGCAGTGGATTAAATATGAGGTAGAAGAAGGCACTGTCGAGCCCCATCACATTGCTATTCTTGTGCGTATGCACGCTGATTTAGTAGAGAGCAAGCTTTCGCATGCGTTCGAAGCACACGGTATCAGACTGCGGAACGTCGCTCGCAATGTGGGCGGCATAGCAATCCAAGAGCTGCTTAGTGAAGACTTGACCCAGATACTTTTGCGTCTGTTGCGTCTTGGCGCGGCAGAAAGAAGTCCGGAGGATTGGAACGCCGTTCTGCGAGACTTGCAATTCCTCGAAGCTGTAGATCTTGCTGATGAGGCGAAGTTGTGGCGGCTGCAACAGCGAATCCAAGGGTTCGTGCGTGAATTTCGACGGAAAATGCGGGATATAGAACCAATATCGGATTCTGCAACCGAAGTCGCACGTGCGGCACTCGAATTCATTGGAGAGCAACTTCTTCGCCGAGAATTTCCTTTCTATCAGCGGCAGTCTGATTTTGATCGTGTCTGGAATGGTTTTGTGTTACTTCTGCAAGAATGCCTCGCATGCTGCGAAACTTGGACAGCTGCACTTGATGAATTTGAAGGCATAGATCAGATTACGCTCATGACAATTCACAAGAGTAAGGGCCTCGAATTTCACACAATGATCTTCTATGGTCTCGACAATCAGACATGGTGGAGTCTCACACCCAACCGCACTGAGGAACTGAACTCCTTCTTCGTAGCTTTTACTCGTGCACGTCAAAGAGCCTTCTTTACGTTGTGCGTCGACCGTGGCCAACCTGTGAGCTGGATTGAAAAACTTCTTGTTCCTGTTGGAGTTCGGAAACGCAATTTCTATAACGTCTTGTAGTGAGGGAGTCCTTCGTTTCGAAAGCATAATTTGCAATCTAATTGCTTCTGCCTTACAAGATTATAGCATCATACTAATAAGCAACTTATAATTAGGACAGAGTAGATACATGGACTTAATGAGAACACATTCAATTGAAAAGATGGATATAGTCTGGGGTAAAAATAGTTATTTTAAAAACCTGCTTAAGTATGCTATCTATCTTAGGAGCTGTGGCCGAGATGGAGCGCCAGCTGATAACGAATTTCCACAGGAAAGCGGGGATACCCAATGAATCAGGAATTGAAGCCGCTTAAGTTGCTTCACACATCCGATTGGCACATCGGCCGCACCCTTTATGGCAGAAAGCGCTATGAAGAGTTCGAAGCTTTTCTGAACTGGTTGGCCGAGACGATTCTTACAAATGAAATTGATGTGCTGCTGGTGGCGGGTGACGTTTTTGATACCAGCGCGCCAAGCAATCGTGCTCAGGAGCTCTATTACCGGTTTCTGTGTCGGGTGGCCGACTCATCTTGTCGACATGTTGTGATTATCGCGGGTAACCACGATTCACCGACCTTTCTCAATGCCCCTAAGGAGCTGCTCAAGGTTCTTGATGTCCACGTGGTCGGTAGCATTACTGAAACCCCGGAAGACGAGTTGTTGGTGCTCCGTAATGCGCAGGCTGCTCCCGAGCTAATTGTCTGTGCTGTACCTTACTTACGCGACAGAGATATCCGCACAGCAGAAGCAGGGGAGTGTGTCGAGGACAAGGGTCGTAAATTAATTGAGGGCGTTCACGCCCATTATACTGCTGTCGCTGCTTTTGCTGAAAAGAAGCGCGCTGAACTTGGCGTCAAGATACCCATTGTTGCCATGGGCCATTTATTCACCGCTGGTGGTCGAACCGTTGATGGTGATGGAGTGCGTGAACTCTACATTGGCTCTCTGGCGCATATGGCAGTAGATATTTTCACTGATTGCTTCGACTACCTGGCGCTTGGCCATCTTCATGTCCCGCAAAAGGTTAGCGGCTTTGAAAACATCAGGTACAGCGGTTCGCCACTGCCCATGGGTTTTGGAGAGGCAAAACAGCAAAAGAGTGTATGTCAGGTTGAATTTAACAGTAACTCTGCATCAGTACAGTTAATTGAGGTCCCGGTGTTTCAAAAGCTCGAGTGCATCAAGGGTGACTGGGATAGTATCTCAAGCCGCATCCTCGAATTGACGGCAACTAACTTTGAGGGCTGGCTTGAAATTGTTTACGAAGGCAGCGAGGTTATTGGCGACCTGCGTGAACGCTTAGAAGATGCAATTTCCGACACCCAAATGGTAATACTCCGCATCAAGAACAACCGCATCATCGAAAGCGTACTAAGGCAAACACATGCAGACGAAACACTCGATGATCTTAACATAAATGATGTGTTCGAACGATGCCTTGCCGTTCATGCCGTACCCGTGGATCAGCAACCTGAGTTGTTTCGGACCTACCAGGAGGCAGTCTTGTCTCTTCAGGAAGCCGATAAGCAGGCGGAATAGAGGGGCTGACGATGAGAATACTAAAAATAAGGTTCAAGAATCTGAACTCACTGAGTGGCGAATGGGAAATTGATCTGACGCACCCAGCCTTTGTGTCCGAGGGAATCTTCGCAATCACCGGCCCCACCGGCGCTGGGAAGACCACGATCCTCGACGCTATTTGCCTTGCCCTTTACGGGCGGACGCCTCGCCTGAGTAAGGTAACCAAGAGCGAAAACGAAATCATGTCCCGCCAGACCGGGGAATGCTATGCTGAGGTAACCTTCGAAACCCAGGCCGGGCGTTATCGCTGTCACTGGAGCCAACACCGGGCACGTAAGAAGGTGGATGGCGAACTCCAGCCCCCGAAACACGAAATTGCCAATGCTGATTCCGGAGAGATATTCGAGTCCAAGATCAGAGGGGTTGCAGAACAGATTGAACTGGCTACTGGTATGGATTTCGACCGTTTTACCCGTTCCATGCTGCTGGCCCAAGGTGGCTTTGCCGTGTTCCTCCAGGCCGCCCCTGATGAAAGGGCCCCGATCCTGGAACAAATAACGGGAACGGAGATTTACAGCCAGATATCGAGCCGTGTCCATCAAATAAATCGTGCTGAGCAGGATAAACTGAAACTGCTCCAGGCTGAAACAGCAGGTATTGTGATACTTGAACCGGAGCAGGAAGAAGAAATTGAGAAATTACTCGGGATAAAACAGAAGGATGAGATAGATCTTAACTCTAAGGCTGTTGATACCGGGAAAGCTATTAACTGGCTCACCACCATCCATGGCCTGAAGCAGGAAATAACCAGCCTGGCCGATGAAGAGAGCAAGCTGCAAAGCGATATCGAGGCCTTTAAGCCAGAGAGCGAAAAACTCAACAGGTCTTTGAGTGCAGCTACTCTCGATGGCTTGCATGCAGCGCTAACCGCCACACGAAAACAGCAGATCGATGATCAAAATACTTTAACGGCTGCGGAAACGTCTCTGCCCGGTTTAGAAGCCTCTGCTAAGGAGCAGGCCGAGACCCTGAAGACAACTGAATTGCAAACTGGTCGCGCCAGGGATGAACTGAAAACGGCCACTCCTGTATTGCAGAAGATTCGCTCTCTCGATCAGAAACTCACTGAACTGAAAAAGGCAGTTATAGAAGGCGAAGAAGGTTGCAAGAAAGTTGCGGCAAGAATTGATGTAGACAAACAATCCATGATCGAAGAGCAGGAAAAGCGGTCCAAGGTTCACGAAATGTTGGGCCTTGTTGATGGCTACCTCAAAGAGCATGCAGTCGATGAATGGCTGCTTGGCGGCCTGGCTGGTGTTGAAGAACAACTGAACGATCTGCTCGCCAGGCAAAAAGATATCCTTCAAAAAGAGACTGATAAAGAAAAGACCGCGAAGGCTTTGGAGCAGGCGACAAAGCTATTCGATAATCAGCAGAAGCAAACCGGCATTCGGAAACGGGAACTGGATGAGATATCAACACAACTTCAGCAGGGCAAAGTTGCTTTAAGCCAGCTGCTGGGGAACCGCTTGCTGCGAGAATACCGCGTCGAGAAGGAAGTTCTGCTGCGCGAAATGGCCTTCCTGGCGAAAATAGCGGAGCTTGAAGATTACCGGGCAAAACTGAAAGACGGTAAGGAATGTCCACTCTGCGGCGCAACCGAACATCCTTTTGCGGAAGGAAATATTCCTGTAGCCGATGAAACCGAGCAGAAGATCGATGATCTGACCAGACTAATTAACCAAGCCGAGGATCAGGAAGCTGCTATCAAGAAACTTGAAGAAGCCGAAAGTTTGGCCCGTAAAAACCTGACGGAGGCTGAAAAGTTGGAAGTAGCGTCCGTTAATGACATGAAATCTTACGGAAAAGCACTTGCCGAAGTAAAAGGCAATCTGGAAAAACTCCGCGCTGATTTTGCCGAACGCAGACAGTCTGTTTTAACCAAACTAATACCCCTTGGTATTACAGACATCCCTGAAAAGGACCTATCATCAGTGGCAGATACCCTCAAAGCACGACTGAATGCATGGCAGGTCCAGTCCAAGAAAAAGGTGGAATTTGAAAGACAGATTGCCGAGCTTGATAGCGAGATAAAACGCTTAGACGCGGTTATCGAGACCCAAAACGCTGCCCTTACCGAACGTCAGCATCGCCTGGAGCTATTAAAAGAAGTATTTGCGACCGGGCATGAAGAGCGTAAAGCACTATATGGCGATAAACAACCCGATGATGAGGAACGCCGCTTGAACCAGGCGATCTCTGATGCCGAAAATACCGAGAGGCAGGCCAGAGGACGACATAATGATCTACAGCAAAAATTGACAACCGCGAAAGCCAATGTCGAAGCCTTGAAGCAACGTATCAACCAGCGTGATCCGGAATTGAGTGAGCTTGAAACTAAATTTGTTGCAGCGCTTTTGCCCGCCGGCTTTGCAAATGAAGAGGATTTCCTGGCGGCTGTACTCCCCCCTGAACAGAGAGCTGAACTAACCGCTATGGCCAAAAATTTAGCTGATCGCCAAACAGATCTGAAAGCAAGACAGAAAGATCGAGAGATGCGATTGGCTAATGAGAGTGCCAGGAAAGTAACCGATAAAACGCTGGAAGAGCTCGAACCTCAATTCAATGGGTATGAAGATTCCCTAAAAGAACTGCGCGCATATATTGCCGGCCTCAACCATAAGCTCAGCGAGAACAAGGCCGCCAAAGAGCAGGTAAAGGGAAAGCAAGTAGCTATTGAAGCCCAGAAAAAAGAGTGTCGCAGGTGGGAAAACCTGCACGAACTGATCGGCTCCGAATCCGGTAAGAAGTACCGTAATTTTGCCCAGGGACTGACCTTCGAAATGATGATTGGCCATGCCAACCAGCAGCTGCAGAAAATGACTGACCGCTATTTGCTGGCTCGTGATTATGCACAACCCCTTGAGCTTAATGTGGTCGACAACTACCAGGCTGGAGAGATTCGGTCCACAAAAAACCTTTCCGGCGGGGAGAGCTTTATCGTCAGCCTGTCCTTAGCACTGGGTTTATCCCAGATGGCCAGCAAGAATGTTCGGGTGGATTCTCTTTTTCTGGATGAGGGTTTCGGCACGCTGGACGAGGAATCACTGGATACTGCCCTGGAAACCCTTGCGAGTTTACAGCAGGACAGTAAGCTGATCGGCGTTATCTCACACGTTCCTACTTTAAAAGAGCGGATTAGCACGCAGATCCTTGTAACGCCTCAAACAGGGGGTAGAAGCCAGATATCCGGGATTGGTTGTAGTAAAATATCCGCCTCAATATAATTTAGCAAATACACTACTGCAAATACCAGATATCTTCTAAGAGCTTTATCCGATATGGAAAATCGGGGTTATAACTGTTACTGATTCTGCAAGATTGATTGGGGCAAGCAGGCCAACGCTATATAATTGCGTGAAGGCAAATAATAATAGCATATAGATTTATTCTAATAACTAATGGCAAGCACTTTAGTTTTATTAGTATCTCTATTGCCTTTCTAACATTTCAGTTATCTTTCTTAACCAGCCTTCTACTTCACCATCAGGATCTCTGTCACGTATTCGCTCACTTGTCATTAATGGAAACGCTTTTTCACAAAGTTTATTTTTTGCTTTAGATTCACCTAGAACACTGTCGAGGCCTTTATTTCTAGAATAAGCGATAGCAAATACCTTTGGTGTGGCATGGCCATCTGCATTAGGGTGGTCTGTTACTTCGATGGTAACACCAAAGGCTTCCTCGATTGCATCTTTATGAAGATAACTTTCTATTTCATACTTATTTGTTGTTACAGCCCATGAACCATCGCTTCTTCCATTAACCTCATCTACGGCGCTTTGATATTTAGCTACATCACTGTCGTATATGTGTACTTCTGGTTTGCCCAAGCCTTTTAAGTAGTGTTCGGCCACCCAATGTTTTAGTGTTGAGCCCCCTAAAGTTATAAATGCAACTCGGCACTCTGTGCTAAGGTCGGGTATTGTTGGATCCGCCAAATGAAGCGCCTTACTTAAGCATTTTATTGCAGTGACATCTGTTGGGCCCTCAAAACACATTAAGAGTTTTACACGGCTGTCAGGGATTAGACCTAATGCGTTTGCAACCTCTTCAAATATTTCTGGGCCTATCTTTATAGAAGGACATTTTTCATTTGCACAAACGTACCGAATGCCTTCTGCGGGGAGTTCAGCAACTAGCCCAGGACTATGTGTGCTTAACAACACTTGACATCCTGGATTATTAGATAATTCCTTGAATGCTTTTATCAAAATGAACTGGTTCTTCGGGTGTTGAGCTGTCTCTGGTTCCTCAATTGCATAAATTAAGTTTCGTTGTTTGGCATTTTCGAGCCTTCGCTCAGACTCTGCTTTAAAAAACCCTACTAATACCAACCTTCTAACACCGCTACCCCTTTTATTCAAGGCAATTCCGTGATTAGTATTCATTTCTATAGAATATAGGCTATTCCATTTTGCTGGTGTTGGTGGATTGACTTTCGGATTTAGCTCGTTTGCCAGGTTAGGTGCTAATGTTTTTATCGCTTCGTGTGTGTTATCTACGATTTCTTGGATTTGACTTCCAATCTTTTTTTCAATTAGCTCTATTTCTTGCCGGGCATCAGCTATAGCAGCAGTTACAGCAGCCTTCATAGGGTTCTGTACTTCACCATCAGAATCTTGGCTACGCCGATCGCTTTGGAAGAGCGCAAATAATGGGAGATGGCCTTCTAACTGAGTCCATATTTGTTTACAATCACCTTGGAATTGCTTAATAGGAATAGGTCTTTCGGCTAACTTTAAATCTGGCACGCTATTCCATATTGCTTGCCTCATGCCTGGGTTACCCTTGAGCGATATGTCTAAATTTTTGTTTTTAATAATATTTTGAAGTTCTTTTTCTTTAAGTTCAAGCAAATTATCCGCACCTACAGCAGTTGGATGTTGGGCAATTACATATATTTCTTCAGGACACTTTGCTTTGCTGCAATCGTATACCTTCAAAATTTTTAAATTACCTGATTCAGTCAAGAGATGCTCATCATTGAGGGTAGTTTTAGCGCCAGCATCTAATGTTAGCTCAATGGGGATATTAGAAAACTCGCATGTGATTTGTACTTTTTCTGAATCAGTATACACGCAACAATCATTTTGTTCCATCTTAACCGTTTCACTGTTAAAGTATATCTCGAGAGCTTCTAAAATTGCTGATTTGCCTACATCATTTTGGCCGATTAATGTAGTTAAACTATCGATTGGTATTGAGGTTGCTTCGCTAAAACACCGAAAATTTTCAAGGGTAATCGATACAAGATGCATATTACACCTCCAGCTATGATTTTATTATAAGCTTCCAAACTTAATATATTCTTCGAGGTTCTTACTGATAGCTAAACCTATTATCAAATAGCGACTTGCTTAACAATTATGCTTCTACGCTCTTGAAATCTATTCGACGTTATCTCTGATAAAAGAGATGTCTTTTTAGACTTACCACCATCAATGAACTCTTGAAGTGAAGAAGAAATACAGTGAATTTTGATAGTAACTGCAGGAATTACATGGCCACAGAGTGACAGGCCCTTTATTATTAATAAATTATAATATTCTATCTAATTAAATCTGAATATAAGATTACCAGTATTGTCGAATAATTACAAGTTAAACTGATTCAATATAAATGTTTATGAAATTAATTTCAGGGTGGGGCCGCGAGCACCAACCTCTGCCCACAGCAGGCAACTTACGATAACAGCCCTATTATGTAACTGGCGTTTTTTGCGCCTCTTTTTCGTGGCGCGAAGCTGATTGGATAATATTTATTACCGGAAGTTATTTCTATATGTATTGAAATAAGGATTGGTTTGAATTAAAATGTCTAGCCCACGGTCTGCTGGAAACTGAGGTAAGAGATTAGAATGATACTCTATAGCCTTGAAATATTCATCATTTGGGAGAAAAAAGACAAGTTGTGTTTGCTTATATATAAGTTATTTTTGGTTCAGAGGTATAAAGTTATAGGAATGCAGGAATTAAGCTGAGAAAAGGATTTTTTAATAACATAAATGATAAAACGATCACTTATTTTCTTTTTAAAAAATCCCAAAAGCCTTTTTTCGACGGCTCTACAATATGATCCTCTGTCTCTGGGTTGCCCTGCTCTTTTTGCTGCCTTCTTAATTTATCTTCCAACTTTTCTTTTTCAAATGCTAATTCAGCTTGCTCTTTTGTAGCAACCTCATGTTCTTGTCTCTGTTTGTTTAACTCTTCTTTCAACTTTTCCTTTTCAGCTACCAGTTCATCATGTTCTTTTGCAGCAGCTATTTCACGTTCTTTCTGAAACCTATCCAACTCAGCTTCCAACTTCTTTTTTTCATCTTCAAGGCTTTTAACGCGATGCTGAAGATCTTTTTTAAGGTTGCGTTCACTTTCAGACTTAATATAGTTATGAATGCTGCGGTAGATGCCGAAAAAGATCATAATCACTATACCTGTAAAAGTAGAACCCAGGATTAAAGCAAACAAGCTCAGATCTGTCTGGCCAAAAAGATAGTTTACTGTAACAATTTCATTATTGACAACCGCCAGCGCAGTAACTGCCAGAATTATCAGTATCATCAGCACTATAACAATTGCTCTCATACTCTTTTCCCCTTTCCCCCAGGTTTTTGCCCATATTTTTGCAACACGGTTTACTTTTTTATATTATAATTATATCTGAGTGCAAAGGTTAAGTAAAATAAATACATAATTCTACTGACCCGATACCTGACGTAACGAATATAACCTCGATGGATATTATTTTTAATGGTTGACAAAAAAGTTTGAATACTATATTATTATCTTGAAGTTTATATCTTTATAACTGAACCTGACCGACAAAGGCAAACCTGTTGAAAGACAGGGACGCAAAGTCAAGGGTCTAAGGTTCCCTGAAGGGAACTATGACAGCCTGACAGCCGAAACGGGTTTGATTTGTTTCTTTGTCGGTCCCTCATGAAGGAGGGACTTTTTAGTGGAGAAAAGTAACTTCAGTAACACCTGCATCATCCCAGCATTATTTTCAAGTGTTTTTAATCACTGGCAGCGCAAAGTTTACCTGCTTGCCTTAGTTCTGCTTTTCCTGCTGTTCTACAGCCTGCCCGCCCAGGCGGCGGTTGAAGGCTTTGTAGCCCGGAACAGCGACGGCAGCTATCACCAGTACTGCTATGGCGAGCTGCTTGATTCTTATGCCTTACAGCTATTAGGGACCTCAAACGGTTTTTACGAAGACTTTGCCCGTAAGCAGCCGGTAGCCCTTTTTGACAGTGTTGGGGGTTATATTTGCTATGATGATGTCCTTACTGCCTATGCTTCATCGCTACGGCTCAGGCAGCAATTCGATATTAACAGTTATGCGGAAAGCGGCCAAGCCGGCAAAGCGGTTATGCCTGCCTCGCTGAAAGTTGTTACCCTTAACGCCGGCCGGCTTGTTCGTGAATCCGTAGTGCTGGGGCAGGGTGGCGAGCCGGAAAAACCGGCAACTGCTCCAACGGCTGAAAAAGCGGCTGATCCGGAAACACCACCGCTACTCACAGTTACCCCCCTGGCCGGAGATGCGGAAGTAACCCTGGAACAAGCGCTGCAGTGGGCAACCTCATGCAGGGCGCAACAGCGTTTTATTGATGTAGCGCCTCTTTACTGGCAGTATGGCAGCCTTAATGGAATACGCCCCGAGGTTTTATTTGCCCAGGCAGCTTACGAAACGGGGTTCGGCCGTTTTAGCGGAATTGTGCCGCCTGAATATAACAATTGGGCCGGGATCAAGGTTGCCTCTTCCAACGGTAATGAACCGGAAGATCACGAGCAGTTTGCCACTCCCGACGATGGGGTTCGGGCTCATTTCAACCATATTGCCGCTTATGCCGGCCTGCCGCCCGTCGGTGAACCGCACGGTCGCTACCATGTGGTTGCCAGGGCTTCCTGGGCCGGAACAGTGGAAACGGTGGAACAGTTAAGCGGCAGGTGGGCTCCATCACCAACTTATCATGAGCGTATAGTAGCCATGATTGAAGAAATGAAGTAAACGTTTCCCTGCAAACCTGAACTTTGTCCAGTTAAAAAATTAGGCCCTTAAGGGGGCCTTTTTAATTTGTAACGAACTTGTAACAGGATTTTGTTATACTGTAAGTGTAATTGATATATAAACTATAGGAATAGGGGTGTATAAAATTGTCAAACAATGATTTCAGTGCACTTCTTATTAAAAAAGGTTGAAGGAGGCAATGATGCCCGGCTTGCAGTTGGTCGCTTAAACCGGGTGAAGCCAATAGTGAAACCGGCCTCTTCCTTTTAAGTGCATCGCTTGTCTAAACTTAAAAGAGAGGATGTTTACAATGAAAGAAAATATCAGAAGAACATTAAAATCAGTAGTAGTAATGTTAATTGTAACCGGCATGTTGTTCTCGCCGCTAACCGTGCTTGCCGAATCGGAGCAGTCCGGTGAAACAGATGGGAGCGCTGTGGAAACCGGGGAACAAACTTCAGGTGGAGGGAGCTCGGATGAGCAGGGCAGTTTTTCGGAACCGTCCGGCGGTGAATCGGGCGAGCCTGAAGGAGCCGGAACCCAGGGCGGCGGTGAAAATACTGAAAACAGTGAAACCTCCGCTGGTGAAACTGATCAAGGCAGTGATGAAATAAACGGAGATGAAGGAATAAACGGAAATGAAGATGGAGGCGAAGAACCTTCAGCGGCACTTTCTGAAGTAGATCAAGAAAGCGGAGAGAGCGAAGGTTCCGAACAGGCTGAGTCTGACGGCGAGGAATCAGAACAGACTGCTGACGAATATGAGTCTGAAGTTGGCGGTGAAGAAACTGGCGGTGGAGAATCAGTTGATGAAGAAGCTGATTCAGCCGGTGAAGAAACTGAGTCAGACGGTGAAGAAGCAGTTGAAATTGATGAAGAAACCGGGCTTTATGAAAGCATTGTCGGCAATACCTACAATGTAGTGCTGACCGACCCGGGAGAGGTAAAAGAGGGAGAAGAGAACGAATTCGAACTTACCTTCACCGAAATCGGGGCCTTCAACCTGACTAAAATAACCATTACCGTGCCGGATGAATTCGAAATCAACAGCGTTGAAAGCCCGCAAACCTCAAGCGGGCAATCCTGGACGGCACAGGTTATTGGCCAGGTCATTGAACTGGCCGCAGATTTAGTGGAACCCCTGGGCTGGTTTTCAGACGACAGGCTAACTTTTAGTGAGTGGGTTTCCGTCAAATTCATGGCTACTCCCCAGGCCGAAGGCAATTACACCATAGACACCGAAGCGGAATGGACCTACCATAACATGGAACAGGTTGGCTCAGATTATGGGATTATAGGATGGAACGTTGTCCCTTACCCACCCTTTTTAATTCCGGTTTACGGCAATGTACCTGTATATGACTGGGTCAGGCATGATAACCCGAATAGCAGGCATGGTGCCGATCCTCAGGTTCAGGTATTAGCTGCTGCTGAAGAGACCGGAAACGGTGGTGGCCAACCGAATGGCCCGGTTGAACCTGCTGGTCCCTTTGGGTTTGACATTCCCTTTACACCGTTCCAGCCCGGTGGCACTGAAGAGACAGGAACAGCCGGCCTGGCTGTAGCTCCTGAAGAGCCCCAGGTTAACCCCGGCGACTACCTGGTTATTCCACCGGAAGATCCCGAATCGGAACTGGTTCCCCTGATTGATGTCCCCTTTGTTGAGGAAGCTACCAGGGAGGAACTTGAAGAAGCGGTTGCCGCATACGAAGTGCTTTACGAGTACTTTGAGGAATACTGGGAAGAAATGACCGAAGAAGAATATGCCAGGCATCTGCTCGACCTTTCTGCTGCCTGGGCGGCCATCCAGCTTCGCGAAGCGGTCCTGGCCATGGAAGCAGGAGAAGAATACGAGCTGGAAACAGTTGTTGAAGCAACGAACCTGGCTATGGAACATTTCGGAGAACACGGTGAACATCTTAACTCAGAGCAGGAACTGGCTTTCACCGCGGTTATGGATGCGGTAGCAGAGCTGCTCCAGTTAATGCAAGAAGAGTCGGCCGTGTAACGTTTCCAAAAAACACACCAGCGTTAGGTAGCCGGTAATATAAACAAACAGGTTAAAAAATCAAACCGGGGCGGTCGCTGTTTCAAGCGGTAACCGCCCCTTCTTTATATTTTTCTCAATCAGTGGCTCCGGGGCATGCAAATTATTTCAAGAACTTTTGTGTCAAAAAACTGGCTTGAGTGAGCAGGTTCTATTACGCAGGCTGCATCAGCTCCCTTGGCGCTGCCTCCAATAGCAATTACTTCTTTGCCGTAGGGAATTAAACCGGCGTCAAGGGCCATGATACTGATTTCAACACATACTTTAATCCCCTGTCCGAAAAGGCGCAGGGTTCCGGCAACAATTTCTGCCGGGTAGATGCCCTGGAAATGGTTGCGCATAGCCCGGTCGATACCGGCGAAGAGATGTGTGGTGGTTAAAACCTTTACCCCCAGCTCCTGTAACAGGCGGCGCGAACGTGTTCCCATCTCATCGTCGCCCGGTTTGGCAAAGCCGACATGGTGGCTGACACAGACAATATTAAAGCCTTTGTTTGCCAGCATCTGGGCCGTTTTGCCGCTGTTTGAAGCAACTATAATATATTTAATACCCAGTTCTTTTGCCCTGGTCATTGCTGCTTCAATAGTACCCTCTGTATTCATGCTGCCTTTTTCGGGCCAAAGCTGCATATTTATTCCTCCTTATTCTAATAAAAGTATCTTTTATTATTCTCTTTCATATGGCGATTTCCTATCAAAAAGTTAATAGTTGACAAATTTTTAAAGCCCTGATAATATTATTATGAAAAATTAGAAATATTTGCCGTGTCTTAACATAAAGAACGGCAAAGCACTAAAAACCTGATCGAAAAGGCACGCCTGTCGAAAGGCAGGGTCGCAAAACCTTGGATCTAAGGGCGGGGCTGGCAGCAGCTCCGGCTAAGACAGCCCGGTTGACGAAACAGGTTATTTGTATCGGTATTAATATATAGAGATATATAAAGATAGAGATAAAAGCCTTCCAACTATTGAAAGGCAGGGAGAAAAATGAGCAGACTGGGCCGGCGCAGGGCACGGCGTCGCATTAAATTCAGCCCTCTATTTATTATCATACCCGTGGTAGCGCTATTACTGGCCGGTGCTGCTTATCTGCTTGTTACTGATACCTTCGGTTTAACTTCATCTATACGCGGTCTATTCACCGCCAGCCGGGTTGAAATGTTCACCGAAGATGGTCTGCGGATTATCGAAACCGATTACACCATCGACGAGCCCGGTTCACAACTGGAAGATACCCATGTTTACGGAAACTTATATATAAGCGAAAATGTTGGCGACGGTTCTGTAACATTAAGCAATGTTATAGTTGATGGATCCGTTTTTATCCGCGGTGGCGGTTTAAAAACAATCAATATTATTGACTGCAGTTTTCCCGACCTGCGGGTTAACCGCCCGGGGGGGCGTGTGCGGCTGGTGGCTACCGGCGAAACAGTGGTTGATAATGTTTTGTTGGAAAGCGGAGCCCGGTTGATTGAAAAAGTAGCCGAAGAAAGCCCCGGTTTTAAAAGAATTGAAGTTGTCACCCAGGATAAAATTGAGTTGGCCGGTAGTTTTAATACTATAAAGCTGTCAGTTAAAGATTCTTTCGTGGAGATTGACAGCGATGAACTGCAGGAGCTGATAGTCAGCAGGGGAGGTAGTGGTTCTGCTCTCAAATATTCTGATGGCATGATCATAAAAAAACTTTATCTGGATGGCGACGTAATTTTAATGGGTCGCCTGGGAGTTGAAGAGGCCTACCTGTCAGCCCAGGGTAATACCGATTTAAACGGTAACTTTAACCAGGTCAGGATCATGGCCGAGGCCGGGCTGTTTAACCTGCTTGAAGATTCAACCTTCGCTGAAATAGTGCTGACACAAGATGCTTTTAATAACGAGCTCTATATTGAGGAAGAAGTGACCGTTGCTTACCTTGAACTTAACGAGGCGGCAGTGATCAGGGGGTCAGGAATTATTGAACTGGTTATAGTTAATGCCCAGGGGTCTACCATGGAGCAGATTCCCCTTGATATCGATTTTGGTGAGGAAGATATCAGTATTACCATTGCCGGGCACGAAATATCCAGTACCCTGATGCTCAGAGCCCTTATCGAGCATAATGACCCTTATTATTACGAAGCTACAGCAGATGTTACTCCCCAGCCTGAACCGGAGCCCGAACCTGAACCTGAACCTGAACCCGAACCGGAACCTGAACCGGAACCTGAACCCGAACCCGAGCCCGAGCCCGAACCCGACGAGGAAGAAGAACCGGAAGAGGTTGCAGGTGATAGTTTAATAAAAGATTTTATTGTCGGTGATCAGGAACTAACCGTGGGTCTGAAGCTGGTAGTTGTTACCCTGACCGTAGATGACCCCGGCAACTATAAGGTTACAGTAGGTGGTAAAGAGCTTGATTTCTATGATGGTGAAGAAAAATTTTTCAGGGGTGAAGTACCCAAAATTGATGCAGTGCGCGATAAGGTAGAGGTGAGCCGCAGGTAGTGGTAAGTGTTAGCAGCAAAGAATATGTCCGGAGGTGGACCGGTGCCGGCAAATAAAAAAACAATAACCAGGATTATCTTAATCACCCTGACCATGCTGATTTTATTCAGCACACCGGCTGTTGCCGCGGTAAGCGGTTTTGTTGCCAAAGATAACGGGGGCGAATGCTATGAGTATGCATACGACGACCTGCTTGATTCGTATGCCCTGAAGATGCTCGGCCTTTCCAACGGACTGTATGAAGATTTTGCTTCAAAATCGGTTTATGCCCTGCTTAACAGCACGGGTGCATATATAGACTATAAAGCCATTCTGGATCAATACGCGGCGGTTTTGCTTTCCGGCAGTTCATTTGATATTGGACAATACACTGAAAGTGCAACTGCGAAAAAGGCTGTTCTGCCTGCTACTATTAATCAGGTTAAAGTTGTTTCGGGAAAAATAACCCATATTGAAAAAAATATTGGTTCCAGTACCGAGGCCAACCCCGGAATTGATCCACCTAAAACAAAAACGGCGATCAGCGGTCTCTCCACCGTTTCTGTCGAACAAGCCCAGTTGTGGGCTGCCGGGCGGGGAGCGCACCAGCGTTTTATTGATATAGCCCCCCTCTACTGGCAGTATGGTGAAAAAACAGGAATAAGGCCAGAGGTGCTTTACGCCCAGGCGGCAATAACCACCAGCTACGGTCGCTTTGACAGCCAGATTCCCGTCGACGCCAATAACTGGGCCGGAATAAAAAAAGCCGACGGCGGCGGTGAGTCGAACGCTAATTTTGAGACTTTTGCTTCCGCTGATGACGGGGTCAGGGCTCATTACAATCATATGGCTGCTTACCTGGGGCTGGATCCAATTGGCGAGCCTCACGCCCGCTATGTAGAGGTTGTTAATCAATCATGGGCCGGAGCAGTTATTTTTGTAGAAGATTTAAGTGGAAAGTGGGATTCCTCGCTCGATTACCATGTGCATGTTTTGACCCTGCTCGATCAAATGTATAAAACCAAGACGGAGAGCCGGGAAGAGGAGCCGCCCGCGGAGAGCAATAACCCGGGCCACTCCGGCAGCAGCCCGGGCAGTGAATCGGGTGATGAACAGACAGTAGCGGTTAATGTTGATATTCTGCGTCTGCGAAGCGGACCGGGCACGGAATATGATATTCTTGACCGTCTTGTGCGTGGTACCGTCCTTACTGTTAAAGAGAGCCAGGGTGTCTGGCTGAAGGTTATTACGCCGGACAATAAAAATGGTTGGGTCCATGGTGAATATGTTGTCAGGGTGGGAACCGCTGTTGATGTTTTTGTTGGAAAAACAATTGTTATTGATCCCGGTCACGGTGGATCTGATCCCGGGGCAATCGGCATAACCGGTCTGCGGGAAAAAGTAGTTAACCTGGCCGTGGCCCAGCACCTGGTCAATATGCTGAAAGATGCAGGCGCTAAAGTATTGGTAACCCGCAGCGGTGATCAGTCTGTCAGCAACCAGCAGAGGGTGGACCTGGCCAATGATGCCGGGGCCGACCTCTTTATCAGCATTCATGCCAACGCTTTTTCCAACCCGGAATCCAACGGTACGGAAACTCATTACTGTGGCAAGAACAGCAGCACAACAGCCAGCAAATACCTGGCCCAGCAACTGCAGCGCGAACTGGTGCCGGCGCTGGGGCTGCGCGACCGCGGGGTTAAAGCAAACAGCTTCTTTGTACTGACTAAAACCAATATGCCGGCAGCCCTTGTTGAACTCGGGTTTTTGACCAATGCCGAGGAAGAAAAGCTGCTCGGTGAGAAAAAGACTCAACAGGCTGCAGCCGAAGCCCTGTTCAGGGGGATTGAAGCATTCCTGCAAAAATACAGGTAATTAATTGGCTATTCGCTTTATAATGTTAATTGCGGTAACTTATACCAATTATAGAAATCTATTTGGAGTGATAAACGGTATTATATTTAAAAAAAAGCTTGATTTGTCGGTAATATCGTTGTAAGATATTCTCAAACAGGAACCATAATAGAAAAATATTTACACGCAAAAGAAGGATATTTTACATAAATATAGAATTTTAGCTGCAAGTAATGTTATAATGATTCAGAACAGAGAAAAGTATCTGTATATTCTAATCCGGTTTCGTACCGGCTGCAGAGGCCGGGCATCCTGAAAGCGGAGGTGATTAAGGGAAAGCAGGAATGGTTTAGAGAGAGTGTGCCCGACAGCAACTTAATAAAATAGACTAGAGAGAACCAGGGCGCATCAGTTATTTTGAAAGGGAGAGAATAATTATGAAAAAGCTAGTCAGGTACGGGCTGCTTCTTCTGGTCGTATCTTTGATAGGCTTGGCGATCCTGCTAATTGGCGCCCCGGTTGTCCTTGCCAATGAAGAAGCAGTTACAAATGAAGAATATACTCCCGCGGAAAAAGCCGCTGCTATTAAGGCGGCCAACGATGCTATTAAAAGAATCCCCCATCCCAGCCTGATCGTATCCTATGAACAATCTTATGTTGATGAGGTAGCCAGGGCTTTTGCCCTTGTAGAGATTGCAAAAGAAGAGTATGGTGCCGAGGACAGCGATTTCCCGGATTTAGCCAGTTTATATGAGGCTGAATTGCGGGTTTTAAAGATGTACGCAATTAAAAATGCGCAGGATGCGATTGACCTCATTCCTCCTAAAGAGCAGATTACCAGTGAACACAGGGGACTTATCGAGGACGCCCGCAGGCTGGTAAATATTGCAATGAATGATTTCGGAGCAACTCCATTCGATATCTGCTGGCGCTATGATAAGCTGCAGGAGGCTGAGGATGCTCTTCCTGAAGAGGAAGAACCAGAGCCCGAACAACCTAAACCAGAACCCAAACCCGACGACCGGGTTCCGACCCCGCCGACAGGCGGCATATCCGGCCTGATTACCCTTGGTATTATTCTTTCGGGAGCAGGGTTGATGGCTGCAAGAAAACGCAGGGGAAAACACTGATTATGCAAGCGAAGGTAGGTTAAAATAACAGGAAAATGTTTGGAGGTAGCTTACTATGTTACCGAAAAAGAAAACAACAACCGGTTAAAGGAGGGTAGTCTTTAGCCTCAAAAAATATAGTTTTAATTAATGATTATAAAGGGGTGTAAACATAATGAATTTATTAAGAAAAAGTAAAAAATTATCAATCGCTTTGGTTATTTGTCTCTCATTCCTGTTATTGTTTTCGCAAACCGCATTTGCTGCTGACGGTGTTAAGCTGAGCGCCAGTACTGAGAGCGGAATCGTAGATGGTGAAGTAACAGTTAAAATCAATATCTCCAATGCTGAAGATACCGAGGGCGGCCAGTTCGACCTGGCTTTTGATCCTGATATCCTGGAGCCTAAATCGGCTACCAGGGGCGATTTTGTACCCGATGTTTCAGGTAACGTTTTCGATTATAACCTGGAGCTTGAAGAGGGCAAAATCAGGGTGCTCTGGGTTATTGCTGCTGGTTCAGAAGAAGACTCCGGCGTGGTCGGCACCATAGTCTTTGATTTGCTGGACGACGGTGAAACAAACCTTACCTTCAGCAATTTAACCATGGCTCCTGAAGATGTTGAAGTAGATACACCAACTTCGGGTAAAGTAACTGTTATCAGTGAAGAAGCAGCAAAGCAAAATGCTATTGATGCTGCCGATGAAGCAATTGCCGATCTTCCCGATTGCGAAGATATCACCCTTGCCGACAAGGATGATGTTGAAGATGCTCGTGAACTGGTAGAGTATGCCATGGATGAATATGATGCAGATGAAGATGATTTTGAAGACCTGGAAAAACTGGAATGCGCAGAAAAAATGATTGCCAAGTGGGAAGCTGTAAAAGCTGCCGACGATGCAATCCTTGCCCTGCCTTCCGTGGACAGCCTTACTCTTGATGATAAGGCCGACGTTGTAGCTGCCCGTGCCCTGGTTAATAAAGCCAAGAGTGATAACGATGCAGTAGATGCCGACTTTACTTACCTGAGCAGGTTGGTTTCCGCTGAAAACAGGATCAATGAACTTGAAGGCCTTACCCCAACACCGCCAACCGGTGGAATGTCTTACATCTTTGTGGCTGGTGGTTTGATCCTGCTTATCGGTCTGGTCGGTTTGTTAAAACGCGAGCGTATGGCTTCCAGGTAATTCTGCAATTGTTTACCGGGTAGTTGATGTTTGCTAAAAAATAAGTGCATGCTGTCAACGGCGGCGGTTTTCTAATCGCCGCCGTGACGGCCATGATTGTAACAACAGGATAGGGCAGAGGTCACAAATTAATGATCGCATTATTTAAAGATGTATCGATTAAATTATTACCGTTCTTTGTCGTATTGGCCTTAATCCTGGCGCTGGGTCAGCCCGGTTTTGCATCAGGAGAATTTATTCTGAAAGCGCCGGTGCACCAGGGCCAGAAAGGTGAACAGGTTCGGGTTGTGGTTACTGCGGATAATGCTGCCGGCACTGAAGGCGGGCAGTTTACTCTAAAGTATGACCCTGCTGTTGCGAAGCCGGTAACAATTGAACCGGGCAGCCTGGTAACCGGGGCCGCAAGCAACCTGCATATGGCCAACCTTGAGTATGCCCGCGGCGAAATGATCTTTATGTGGGTTACTGCCGCAGCCGATACAGAAAATAACGGCCCACTCTGCACTATTGTTTTTGACTTGATTAACGATGGTGTTGCAAATATAACCTTTGATGAAATTGTAATTGCTCCTGATGGAGTTGGAATAGGGCAGCCGATTTCCGGCAGAATAACAGTTGGTGACCCCGGTGCGGTCAGCAACGGCAGTGAGAATTCCGGCGCTGAACCGGCTGACGAGCTTGAAGATGCCGCAGACCAACAGCCGGAGGAAGAGATCACTGAAGACCTCGGAAGCGAAGAAGAACAAGCTGAAGAAAGAGCATTACCCGGGGAGGTTAGTTACGGCGTCAGCAGCTATTGGTTACCGGTTTTAATCATTGTTGTTATCATGGCTGCAGCCTTGGTTTTTATCATCAGGCGTAATAAAAAAAGCAATGCAAAGCATTAACAGTCGGCTATCACCATATGGAATGGCCGGCATTGGCAAACATATATAAAGCAGACAACAGGGAGAACAAAGATTTCTATCTTTACATGAAAGTGAGGGTTAGAAAATGGCTGAAACCAGCAAGAACAAGCGGGCAATTAGAATAGCTCTGACTTTGCTCGTCTTTTTAATAATCCTGCTCACGGTTTCCTCATCTGCATCTGCAGCAACGCTGGGCGATGTGAACAGAGACGGGGTTGTTAATATACTTGATGTCGTTTTGGTTAATGGTTATGTGCTGGGCAACACGCACCTGACGGCGACGCAGAAATACTACGCCGATGTTAACCGCGACGGCAAAGTTGATATTTATGACAATATACTACTGATGCAAATGGTGTCGGGAATCATTTATGACTTTCCAACAGTATCAGCCCCGGCCCTGTCTTCTCCGGCTAACCAGGCTTACTTAACCACCGGAACAATTACTTTCGAGTGGAATCCGGTTCCCGGGGCAAATAAGTATGAGCTCGAAGTAACCAGGGCTGACGACGGGTCAGTATTCAGGAACCAGGTTGTTGGCAGCTCATATGCCAGCATCCAGTATGGTTTCCCCAATGATGGCAGCCAATTCAGGTGGCGGGTAAGGGCAGGCAACAGCGATGGCTGGGGTTCCTGGTCTTCTTACCGTACCTTTACCAGCGGCAGCACCGCCGCTTCGCCTGCGCCATCATCACCGGCGCCTTCGTCGCCTGCATCTTCATCACCTGCTTCTTCACCATTGCCTGTTCCTAATACCCCCTCGCTCGGTTATCCGTCAGCCGGGGCCAATGTGGGAGGCAGTTCGGTCAGCTTCCAGTGGAGCGCGGTAACTTATGCTACCAAGTATCAGCTGGAAGTTTCCAGAAGCAGCGATGGTTACATTTTCCGTAATGTTGAACTTAGCGACAGGGTTAATACAACCCTGAGCGGGTTTTATGATGACACAACAGAATACCGCTGGCGGGTCCGGGCCGGCAATGACAGCGGCTGGAGCTCATGGACCTCCTACCGCTACTTTACCAACGGAACCAGGCTGGCCGCGCCAAACCTGGGGTCCCCGGCAAGCAATGCAGTGGTTGAAGGCACATCAGTCAGCTTTAACTGGAACTCTGTCTCGGGAGCCACCCGCTACGAGCTTGAAGTGGTCAGGGACAGCGACAGCTATATCTTTAAAAATGTTGAAACAGGCGCAAACACCGGGACAACCCAGAGCGGTTTTCCGAATGACGGCAGCACTGATTTTCGCTGGCGGGTCCGGGCCGGAAATGCAACTACCTGGGGTTCCTGGTCTTCTTACCGCACCTTTACCAGCGGATCAAGGGGTGAATCTTTACTGACCCCCACATTAACCTCACCGGCCAGCGGAGCAGTTGTTTCCGGTTCCTCGGTGGTTTTCCGCTGGAACCCGGTCAGCGGGGCAAACCGTTACCAGTTAAGGGTTTATAAAGGTTCCGAGCTTTTTAAAGATGTACCGCTCGGCAACGTTACAGCATCTGAGCAGTTTGGGTTTACCCGTGATGGTTCTGAATACAGCTGGCAGGTACGCTCCGGCAACCAGAACGGTTGGGGCAGTAACTGGTCGTCGTTGAGGACTTTTACAAACGGTGAGCTGCCAAGTGCTCCTGTGCTTGTATCTCCGCTCAGCACAGCACCCGGAAGCCAGGTTACTTTCCAGTGGAATTCTGTAACCGGTGCTGAGGAGTATGAACTTGAAGTTGTTAATGAACGAACCGGTGCTTACGAAGTTAAAACTTCTGTAGGCAACGCTACATCCACGCTGCAGAGAAGTTTCCCGAACGATGGTTCCTCTTACAAGTGGCGTGTCAGGGCCAGAAGCAAGGAAGGCTGGGGCTCGTGGTCGGCTTATGCTACTTTCGTTAATGGTGATTCTCCGGTTGCTCCTGTTCCGGTATCGCCTGCAAACAACGAAGTAACCAACCGCAGCTGGATCAACTTCCAGTGGCAGCTGGTTCCCGGTGCCGATCGTTACCAGCTTGAGATAAAAGACAGCAACGGCGATGTTTACCGCACGGTTAATGTTGGCAACCGCAGTACCTCGCTGCAGCAGGATTTCCCTGTTGACGGCAGCGATTATACCTGGCGGGTTCGTTCCGGCAACGTTAATGGATACGGGTCGGACTGGTCGGCGGCAAGAAAGTTCACTGTCGGCGCTCCGGTTGAAAGACCGCTGCTCTTAATACCGGGGGTAAATGCATATATTGCCCCTGCCGATGCAGTTTACGATACAGAAATTGCTTTTACCTGGACTGAAGTTAACAACGCCGATGATTACCAGCTTGAAGTGGTAAGGGTACGTGATCGGCAGTTGTTTGATAAGATAATTACCAGCGATACCGCTTACCCCCTCGATGGTTTTGTAGACGAGGAACAATACAGGTGGCGGGTTCGTGCTTCCAGGACAACCGGCAGCACAACCTCCTGGGGTGACTGGTCTGCAGAACGTGATTTCATTTACTACAGCGACGGGGTTCCCGATGCGTTCGAGACTCCCCTGCTCACCTCACCCGCTGTTAATGCAGTGGCTGTTGGTAATTCAATAACGTTCAGGTGGACAGAGTTATCTACCCCTCCGGCCAATTATCATTTACAGGTTCGCAGGGCTGATAACGGTTCTACCTTTATTAATGACAGCAGCATTACCACGAACGTTGTTAACGGAGAAGAAGTGCATCTGTACGGCAACTTCCCTGATGATAACACTGTCTTTCTCTGGCGGGTAAGAGCTGTTGATGGAGACGATAGCAGCCCCTGGACTTTCTACCGGAGGTTTGTTAACGGCTCATACTGGTGGGACCTGCCCTTTTAAAGGCAGTCTGTTAGCAGTTATTACACGATTTTGCGGTGATATGGGGGTGAACCAGGGATAAAGTGAAAAAAAACGGAAATAGCCAACATGTTACCCTGATCAGGCCATACAGCCCGGTTCAGGTGGGAATTACAAAAAGCCTGAACCGGGTTTACCGGTAAATTGTCAATACTTAGTGAGCTTATTTTTAGAAATTAAAAGAAAATAAATATCAAGAATGAAAGTGAGGTTTAAAAAATGCCAAAGACATTTGGGAAAAGAGCAGGGGCAAGGGCTTCGCTCATATTGCTCTCCGTCTTCCTTTTCCTGTTGTTAGTTGCCCCGGTAGCGCTGGCTGCTACCTACGGCGATGTAAATGACGACGGGGAAATAAATGTTCAGGATGTTGTGCTGGTTATGAAGCATGCTCTTGACCTGGAAGAACTGACAGAGGCCCAGCAGGCAGTCGCCGACGTTAACGGCGACGGGAATATAAACGTACAGGATGTTACCCTGATCATGCAGCACTCCCTGGGGTTAATTGATGACTTCCCCCATGCAGCGCTTACTGTATCGAAGGTAACAGCAGTCAACCCGAAACAGGTTGAGGTTGAGTTCAACCGTATTTTGAATGCAACTGAGATGGAAGATATGGTTTTAGAAAACTTCCATGTAGGTTTGCAGGCATCACCGGCAACCAACCGTCTGACCGGTACGGGAGCAGCTGTTTCTCTGAACGGTGACAATAAAACTGTTATACTAACTATGGGTGGGGACAATGTATTTGTCAACGGCTCTACCACTAACAGGGTTATCGTCAGGAAGGATGTTGGCATTTCAGTTGATTACACCAATTCCAGTGTTGCTTTTACAGATAACGCCGTTCCGACTCTGGTTGATGTGAAATCTGTCAGCCCCTCTTTGATAGTGCTGACTTTCTCAGAACCTCTTGATAAAGATATTACACCGACTAATATTACTTTAAATGATGGTGCAATTGCACTTAACCTTAATGGTGCTACTTATGTAGATTCCCAGCGGGAACTGCGTATCAACACCTACAGCAATTTAAGTGCAGGTTCTTACACACTGGCGATCAAAACAGGTACATCGCTCAAGGATTACACCGGCTATAGCGTAGTTCCTGTCACCAAGACATTTACTCATACGCCGATTACAACAGCGCCCACTGTCAGTGTAAAATCATCAAATGAAAGATCAGTTACCATTGAATTTTCACGCGAGATAGATACCGATTCACTGGTCGGTAACACCAGCGTTTTATTCAGACACACCTATGATTCAACTGTAAACCAGGTAACAGGTACCGCTGTTTCTAATCCTTCCGGTGATAGTAAAACATTTGTCATCGATTTTGATGAAAAATTACTGCCTCCGGGAACAACCACCATGTGGATGAAGTATGCAACCGATACAGCTGATGCTAACAAAATTAAGGACACCTGGGGCAATACTATTGCCGCGGCTACTTTTTCTGTAACAACTACTGCCGATACAACTGCACCGACAGCCAGCGTATCAGTATATAACAATACCCGGATCGACGTGCAGTACAGTGAAGCTGTGCAGGGCGGAGACAACCTGGGCAATTACACCTTGAAAAAAGGTACATCCAGTAAAACAATCAGCAGCATTGTTGATTTAGGCAATAACAAGTACAGGCTGGTTGTGGCTGATGAAATGCAGGGTGTGCATACCCTGACTATTGCCAATATCAAGGACAAATCACCGGCCGAAAACGCCATGGGAACTCAGACTTACACCTTTGATGTTGATGATAAGATTGCACCAACAGTTGTTGATCTAAGTGGAAATGATAATGACTATTTCTACTGGCAGACAACAGCTGGAACGTCTGATGAAGTTAGGATTTTCTTCAGTGAACCGATGAATGCATCAGATTTGGCCAACAAGCAGATGTATGAAAACGTTGGGAGTGGTAATGCTAATCCAACAACTGCCACGGCTTCTTCGGATGGAAAGTCGGTTTACCTGAAGTTTGCCAACGATGTAACCGGAGCTTTACGGGTTGGATCTCTGAGAGATGTCGCTGGTAATTCTCTTGGCATTTCAACAGAGCTAACAGGAGAGAATTATTCAGTTGGGCTTGATGGTTCGGTTACTGCACCGGCAAGGGCGATTACAACAACATCAATCCGCCTTTATCTGAATGAGATCATCACTGCTGAATCATACGAAGACTTTGAAATCAGCATAGATGGTGGTACTGATTGGGATGATGTATTTTTCAACGGCATTTCCAATGTAACCACCAGCGGTAAATCGGTGATCACCCTCTACTTGGCTTCTGCCGATGCAATTCCTTACAACGCAGAAAATGTTATGATTAGAACTATAGCTAGCCCCAGTTCGGAGAACCTGTTCGGGATTCCTGTTAAAATACCATCGACTGCAGTCGTTGATAAAATTCCACCGGTTCTAGTTAAGGCCGAAGTTGACAGTACAACTAAGATTACGCTTACTTTCAGCGAAGATCTTGATGCAGCTTCTTTTGCCTTGACCGGCAGAAACGGGTTCAGTGTTTCGGGAACTACCATATCAACAGCTATTCCTGGTGGAGCGGCTAACGAAGTTGAGATTACTCGGTCAAGCGGCAGCTTCTTTGTAGCTGGGTCAAGTACAGTTAGCTACAGTGCTTCAACTGGAGAGGTAACAGATGAAAATGATAATGCTCTGGCAACATTCAGCAACAAGGCTACTGAATAGAGATAGCGTTTCAGTATGTGGTTAAATCAGTTAAACATATCGCCCTGGAAGTAAACACGTTGAGAAGTAAGTTAACAAGCTAAGCAATAAAACGGCGGTGGTAGAACTGCCACCGCCGTTTTCTCCCATAAATTCAGGGCAAAAACAGCCGTTTTAAGAGCGGCCTGGTTTACTATTCCATTTTATGCTTGGCCGAAAGGTGTTATACATGTTACTTTCTTACAAAAACCAAAATTGGGAAAAACAATAGCAGGCATCTGTTTATGCTTGTTATTTTTTTATAGACATCTTACCTTAACACAGTTAAATATATCGCCCGGAGAAGCACGCGCCCAAGCGCGTGCTTCTTCCATCTGCAGAAAAAAGCCTGTCACGGTTTTATAAGCAGGGTTGGCCTTTAAATGAGAAGCCTGGGAGGCAGGGTTGAGAGGGGTATAGAGAGAATATATCAGGCAGGCTGTAAATGTATGTGGAAAGGAGGGGGAAGTGATGGCTGAACAGGTTAAATGTTCCTTTTGTTCCGAACCTCTGGGGGAAGATGATCATAGCTGCCCTCACTGTGGCACCGAACTGAACCCGGGTTCACCGGGCGGGGCAGATGGTGATAATACGCTTGAAGATGAATTTGCCGAACTCGATTACCGGCCTCAATCGAAAAAGAAACTGGTTCTGCCCCTCCTGTTGATAGTATTTGTTGCAGTTGCGGTTATCGGCGCCCTGGTATTTTTACTGGGCGATACTCCTGGTGATCCTGCAGAAGGGCCTTATATTTCATTACCTGAAAACGATTCCGGGGAGCCCCGGCCTGCAGAGGAGGCAGAAGAGGAACCGGAGCCTGTTGAAGAAGATGAGGCAGGGGCTGAACCTGAGCCTGAACCGCCGGCGCCCCCCGATTATGACATGCTGGAGCCTGACCTGCACAACTGGTTAATCGAAAGAACAGGCGACGGAAATGTTATTCTGCTGCAGCAGGAGGACCTTGCCGATACGGAGCGCTTTTTCGAGCGCTATGATATAGTTGAAGATAATATTATTGTTTACCAGGTCAGTGAACAGGATGAACAATTTGTAACAGTATATTTTGGCCTGCCTTACAGTGAGTGGTCAACCAGGGCGGTTTTTACCTGGAGAGATGAAGGGTGGAAACTGCTGCGGGAAGAACCTTTCAGGCCTGGTCGCTAAACCGGGTGCTTAACCCGTCTCACCTGTAGTAATAAAATTCCTTTAACAGCGTTTTATGCGGTATTGTGTACCGAATAAGATACATAAACTGCCCTATTCTTTCCCGGATGAACCTCTTCTGCCCCACTATTCCTGTTTAAGAGATTCAGAACAGGCACATATCCCGCTGTCTTTACCCCAATTAGCTCCTTTAACAAGAGCTGGCACAGAAATTGCTTTTATTAATAGTAGGTAAAATGAAATAAAGGCCGGCTGCAGCAGGTTGGTCGAGGTTGCTCCGGTTTGGCAGAAGGGTTCATTGTTATGTAAATATTTCCGACGGGTTCTGGCGGCACTGGAAGAAGAACAACTGGAAGCACAGCAGGAAGGAAAGATTAGAACACTTGTAGAAATAGTTTACCTGGTCACTTTTACCGTAATTATTTTGTCAAAAATGGATTATGCCCGTCGGTAATATTTTTTGAAGTGAGGCCGGTTTATCCGTTTGATTACCTCAGGGAAAAACCCGCTTTATGATTAGGTTATTATATTTTTATAAGATTAAAGGAGGAGATTGAAAGTGAGCACAACCTACAAGGTAGGTATAGTGGGAGCCGGAAATATGGGGAGTGGTATCGCCCAGAAGATGGCTCAGGAGAAATTAGATGTGGTAATGGTAGATACCAAGCAAGAATTTGTTGAGCGCGGTATGAATATTATTCGGCAGACCCTGCAGGAAGCTGTGGAACGTAAAATATTTACTCCGGAGCAGGTAGATGAAATTGTCGGCCGTGTCAAGGGCACAACAGACCTGAACGAGCTGAAAGATGCCGACATGGTTGTCGAGGCTATTTTTGAGGATGTCCAGGTGAAAGGTGAACTGTTTGCCAAGCTGGATAAAATTTGCGAAACGAAGACTATCTTTTCAACCAACACCTCCAGTTTTTATGTGGCCAGCATTGCCAAATATACTGAGCGTCCCGACCGTTTTGTTGGTACCCACTACTTTTTCCATCCGGCCAAGAACCGCCTGGTAGAGGTTATCTCGCATGAAGGAACCAGTGAAGAAACGGTTGAGAAGGTATTGCAAATAGCCAACATGCACGGGAAAACCCCGATTGTTGTTAAGGATTCGCCCGGTTTTGCTGTTAACCGTATTTTTATTCCCTGGTATGTTGAAGCAATCCGCATTATTGAGGAAGGCAAGGCAAATGTGGCAACCGTTAACGAGGCGACAAAGCACGCTTTTGGTATTGGCCTCGGTCTCTTTGACCTGTGGAATATGTCTGGCGGAACTGTAATTGGGCTGCACGCATCGAAGAGCCTCGGTGAAGAACTGGGCAGCTTCTATGCTCCTCCCGAGCTGCTGCGTCACCAGGTTGAAGACCTTAATTCCGATTTTGCTATTGAAGGTGAAGTGGATAAGAGCATGTTCGACTACATCGGACAACGCCTTTATGCAGTAGGTATTGGCGTGGCCTGCGCCCAGGTTGACGAGGGTGTTGCCTCTATCGAGGATGTTGACCGTGGAATTAAGATTGGTTTGGCCTGGCGCCAGGGTCCTTTTGAGCTGGCTAACAGTATGGGTATTGATAAGGCATACCAGCTTGTTAAGGAACTGACCGAGCGCAGCGATTTCAAAATGCCCAAACTGCTTGAAGAACAGTATAAGAAGGGTGTTCCGTTTGAATTTAATTATGTCGATTTAGAGGTTAAAGGCGATATTGCCTATATTACTGTTAACCGCCCGGAAGCAATGAATGCCCTGAACCCGGTGGTTATGAAACAGCTTTCTGAAAAATTCGCAGAAGCTGAGAAGAACAGCGCTGTGAAGGCCATTGCCATTAAGGGTAAAGGCAAGGCCTTTATTGCCGGCGCCGACATCAAGTTCTTTGTTGACAATATTAAAAATAACAATGTGGATAAAACCTATGAATTCACCAAGTTTGGCCAGGAACTGCTGCTTAAAATAGAGCGGTCTTCCAAGCTGACCATTGCCGTGGTTGACGGGCTTTCTCTTGGTGGGGGCAGTGAAGTGGCGCTGGCTTGCCAGGCTATTGTGGCAACCCCGCAGGGTTCTTTCGGTTTCCCCGAAACCAATATCGGTATTTTCCCCGGTCTTGGCGGAATGTTCCGTATTGAGCGGCACCTGGGTGTGGAACTGGCAAAATACTATGTATTTATCGGCGAGGGAATCAGTGCCGGGCAGGCATATGAACTGGGTATAGTAACCAAGCTGGTAGATCGGGCTGAAGTTGACCAGGCAATTAAAGACCTGGCAGCCAAGGGCAAATTCGATAAATATGCTGCCCGTGAAATTCCGGCGGCATATAAGGCTAAAAAAGAACTGATGGCCGGCGACAATGCAGAGAAGCTGCTGCGTGGAGAAAAACCTGCCGGTGTGGATGACGAGCTGGCGGAAAAAACCTTGAAGAGGCTTTCCAGGAAGGCTCCGATTGCCCTTAAAATGGCAAACGAGATGATTGAGGCCCAGTCCGGGGTTTCAGAAGAAGAAGCAATTAAATTAGAATTGGACCGCCTGCACGAGATTTTTGCAACCAAGGATGCCCTGGCCGGTCTGCAGTCTCCGGGTCGCCCGCCGCAGTATAAAGGTGAATAATATAAAATAAAATGAGCTAAACCCCCGGAGCTTTTCCGGGGGAAAGCTTTCTGAGGAAGGAGTAAATCAATGTTTAAAAAAGCTTATATTCCATACGGGGGATATTACAGCACCCCCTTCAGCAAGTGGCAGGGCAGCCTGCAGAATGATAATGCAATTGAACTGGGGGCAAAAACCAGTAAGCGCTGGTTTGAGCAAAAGGGTTTAAACCCCGCGGAAGAACTTGAATACCTATACCTGGGAATAACCGTGGGACAGCACCGTGTATTTTTTGGGGCAACCTGGCCGGCAGTGCTGCTTGGCGCACCCGATATACCCGGAATGACAATTATGCAGGCCTGCTCAACCTCTACAACTTCTGTTTACAATGCGGCAAGCTCGGTTGAAAACGGTAATGTTAATACAGCTTACTGCCTCATGGTTGACCGCTGCTCTAACGGACCGCATACAATCTGGCCGAACCCTCTTGGGCCCGGCGGAGAAGTAATTTCTGAAAACTGGAACATGGATAATATGCAGGGTGACCCTGCTACCGGTTTAGGCATGATTAATACAGCTGAAAACGTGGCTAAAGAGAACGGGTTTACCCGGGAAGAAGCCGATGAGCTTGTTTACGTGCGCTACATGCAGTATGAAGAAGCTCTGGCCAATGATCGCGCTTTCCAGAAACGCTACATGTTTCCTGTAGAAGGAACCAAGTCCCGTAAAGAAAAAGTTCTGCTTGAAGAAGATGAAGGCCTGGTTAAAACTTCTAAGGAAAAACTGGCTAAACTACGTCCGGTGCTTGAAGGGGGCATTCATACTTTTGGGGCACAGACCCACCCTGCTGATGGTAACTGTGGCCTGATTGTTACTACAAAAGAAAATGCTGAGCGGTTAAGCACTGATCCTAAAATACCCGTTCAGGTTATTTCGTACGGTTATGCCAGGACCAAGAAAGCGCATATGCCCATGGCTCCTGTTCCGGCTTCAAAACTGGCCCTGGAAAGAGCCGGTTTAAAAGCAGCAGATATGGTTGCCGTTAAAAACCACAACCCCTTTATTGCCAACGACCTTTACCTGGCAAAGGGGCTCGGCCTTGACGCTACCAAGTTCAATAACTACGGCTGCTCAATGGTATTCGGCCACCCGCAGGCTCCGACGGTCGGCCGCCTGTTGATTGAAGGTATAGAAGAAGCGGCTATCAAGGGCGGTGGTTACGTGCTGGCAACAGGCTGCGCTGCCGGCGATACTGGTGCTGCCATTATTGTAAAGGTTGGCTAATGTAAAAAATAAGCTGGGCGGCCCGGTACTGTTAACCGGGCTACTCAGTTTTATTTGCACAGGGGAGGTATAGACGCCAGATGGAACCGGAAAGTATCAGTAATGAAGAAAATAAGTATACAATCCTTGAAGCTATGATGGAACTGGCTCCCTACATCCAATCACTATTCCCACTTGAATGCACTATTGCTGTTACAGACACAGAAAAATTTCTCTTCTGCCTAAATTCAAAAGACCTGGTTTTAGATAATACCGGCCAGGCTATTCCCGAAAAAAGTGGTATTCGAAGGGCCATCCAGACAGGTTCGGTGCAAAACACCGTTCTACCGACCGAAGTATATGGGGTTCCTTTCCGTTCTGTGGTTGTGCCGGTTAAGAATAACCAGGGGATGATTGTTGGCTGCCTGGCTTTCGGAACCAGCCTGCAGAACCAGGAAACATTAGAAGAAGTAGTTCATACATTTGCCAATACCAGTGAAGAGGTGCTTGCCTCAACAGAAGAAATTGCTGCCTCGGCCCAGGAACTTGCCGAGCACATGAATGAGATAGATGTTCTCAGTAAGGATATGGAAGGAATGGTTGGCGAAACAGACGAATTGCTGAATATGATTAAAAAAGTTGCCGGAAATGCCAATCTTCTCGGTCTTAATGCTTCAATTGAGGCAGCCAGGGCTGGAAACGCGGGCAGCGGTTTCAGCGTGGTGGCAACGGAAATCAGGAAAATGGCTGACAACAGTGCTACTTCCGCCGAAGATATTAAAGCGCTTATCGACAACATGAAAAACAAGATGGATAACATTATCGAAAGAGTTCCGGCAGTGCTCGATAATTCCCAGCAGCAGGCGGCGGCAATTGAAGAAATTGCTTCTTCAATACAGCACCTGCACAAGTATATCGACGATATTGAAGCAATAGCAAAGAAAATATAAAAAATAAGACAGGGGACGGTTCTCTGTCTTATTTCTTATGCTCACTTTTTACCGTTTTTGGTATTAACTAAGTCGGTAAAATCTAACGATAAAACGGCTGTTACAATAGCAAAATAAAACGTGACGGAGATTGATCTGCCGTCACGTTATTTTTTTCTGGTGCGCCTGGGAGGATTTGAACCCCCGGCTAACGGATTAGAAGTCCGCTGCTCTATCCCCTGAGCTACAGGCGCGCATTGCTATTTTACCCTGCCTGCCGGAAAAAATCAAGGTGTCCCAAATAAGACAGGGGACGGTTCTCTGTCTTATTTGTTATTTTATAATTTTAGGATGAAGCTAGGCTGCTCTGCTGAATAACTTAAGATGGAACTTTAGAATATATATATGCCGTCGGCATCAAAAAGTATAATTGAATGAAAAGGTTTATACACGTCGGATAAGACAGAGAACCGTCCCCTGTCTTATCTTCTGCCTTGTTGCTTTTTTGACTTTGTTTGCATTTGGGTTTATATTGATTTTAATACCCATTGCTAATATTATAATGCTATTGCTGCTTGAGGAAAGTGAGGCTGGATAATGGATCGGAAAAGCGGTGGCGGGTCCAGGAAAAAGAGGGTGACCGGTAGCGCATCCGGGGGCGGTGTTTTTAAACGTGGATCCGGAGTGACGCCAAAGGGAGGCAAACCGGTCGGTAGTGCCTCCGGCTATTCAGATCGTAAGCAGGGCAGCAGCAGCCCGCTTGGCACTCCTCCATCTTCAACTTCAGGGGGAAGTTTCGGCGGTCAGCGCCCACCTTCAGGGTCGGGCCCGGGCTTTAATTTCCCTGCTTCACGAAGGAGCGGGGGTAGTGGTTGCGGACTATCTCTGGGCAAGTTGCTGGTGCTGGCTATTATAATTATTGTTGGCTACTTGCTGTTAAGAAGCTGCAGCGGAATTGTTTCCGATCCTGCTGAAAGCCTGTATCCGGGAGGTTCCAACTCAAACGAACTGGTATCGCCTGCTGTTTCAGGCGACCCGGCTAATAACCAAATCAGCCCAATGACAGGTATTACCGGACCGCGAACAAGGCGAACGGAAATTCTCGGTAATGGCCGTGATGTTTTTACAATTATGATTTACATGTGTGGTACAGATTTGGAAAGTAATTACGGGATGGCAACAGCAGATCTGAACGAAATGCTGCATGCCAACATCAGTGATAAAGTTAATATTATTGTGGAAACGGGTGGTACGAGCAGGTGGCGTAACAGCATTATCAAGAACAATACCAACCAGCGCTACCAGGTTACCGGGTCTGGATTAAAGCCGCTTGAAGAAAACCTGGGCAAAAGGCCGATGACTGATCCGGCGACCCTGCAGGACTTTGTCGAATATAGTGCAGCCAACTTTCCGGCGAACCGTTACGCCCTGATTTTCTGGGATCATGGTGGTGGTTCGCTGAGTGGGTATGGATATGATCAACTTTACCCTAACAGTGGTTCGATGACCATTAACCAGATTCACGCAGCCCTCGAGGGAGCGAGCGTCAAGTTTGATTTTATCGGCTTTGATGCCTGCCTGATGGCTACCCTGGAAACAGCTTACATGCTCAATTATCATGCTGACTACATGATCGCCTCGGAAGAAACTGAGCCGGGGATTGGCTGGTATTACACAAACTGGTTGTCGGCGCTTTCTGCCAACACCTCCATGGGTACGGCCGAGATAGGCAGGATGATCATTGACGATTTTGTGGAAAAGTGCGGGCAGGAAGTGCCGCGGGATGTAACTACCTTATCGTTGATTGACCTGGTTGTTTTGAACAACGAGGTAGATGAAGCTTTCAAGCAGTTTGCCAAATCGGCTGACCTCCAGCTTGATGATGATTACCGGGTAATATCCAATGCCCGTGGTAATTCGAGAGAGTTTAATCGCTCCAGGCTGGACCAGGTGGACCTGATCGATTTAGCCCGAAAAATAGATTCTCCCGAGTCCAGGGAACTGGTTAGTGCCCTGCAAAATTCAATCCTTTATAACCGGACTTCGAACAACATTTCCAATGCACACGGGGTATCGATTTATTTTCCCTATGACCAGCTGAAGAATGTTGCTTCAATGCTCTCTATCTATGACAATATCGGGATGACCGAGGAATATACCGGTCTGATTAGGAAGTTTGCTAATTTGGTTGTTGGCGGCCAGATCACAACCAGCGGCAGCGGTAACGCCTTCGGCTCACTGCTCGGTTCGATAGGCAGTTCTACCCAGGGCAGCTCATCTGACCTTTGGGCCCTGGCCTGGAATACTTTTTTCTCCAACCCCGATTTTAGTAATTTTACAGGGGCTTTAACCGGAACCGCAGATTCGTGGGTTGACCCGAACCTGATTCAATCAGGAGCAGATTATTATAAAGACAACTACCTTGATGCAAACAGCCTTATTCTAACCCGCAAAGGGCAAAACCAGGTTCTTCAGCTAACGGATGAACAGTGGGACCTGGTTCAAAAAGTAGAGCTGAATGTTTTCTTTGATGATGGCACGGGATATATTGACCTGGGTCTCGACAACGTTTATGAATTTGATGAAGATGGTGACCTGTTGATTGTTTTTGACCGGACCTGGTTAGCCCTTGACAATCATGTTGTAGCCTACTATGTTGAAAGTATCGAGGATACAGGCTCAACCTGGGCGATAAACGGCCGCATTCCGGCCATGCTGAATGATCAGCTGGTTGATATAATCGTTCGCTTTAATAATGATTATCCCTACGGTGTTGTTGCCGGTGCCAGGATTGATTACGAGGGGTTAACCAATACAGCAGCCAAGGGGTTGATTGAGATCAACCGGGGCGATGTAATCGACTTTCTCTGCGATTTCTACACCTACGATGAAGATTACGACAACAGCTATTACCTGGGGGAACAGATGATAGTAGAAGGTGATTTGGAAGTAAGCAATGTCTTTATCGGCGACGCCAGGTGCCTGGTGACGTATAAACTGACCGATATTTACAATAACACCTATTGGACCCCGGCAGTAATCTACTAAACAAATATAAGACAGGGGACGGTTCTCTGTCTTATTCTTGTTAACAGTTGAAAGCCGGGCAGAGCTTGTCCGGCTGAAGATGCTTGAAATGGATATCAACAAAATAAATTGCTGCCAGGTAGAAAAAATTTGATTAAGAAAATTTTTATTTACCGCTCGGATAAGACAGAGAACCGTCCCCTGTCTTATTTGTTTAGAATGTGTCAATGAGGCCGAGCGCAAATTGCATTAAAAGGGTAACGTCAACCACGTTAATTTCTCCGTCTCCATTAACATCTGCCATCGCAGCCTGTTCTTCGGCCAGTTCATCAATCATTAAAACGTGCTGCATGGCAATAACCACGTCCTGCACGTTGATAATTCCGTCATCATTAATATCGCCGATCTTGTAAATTGAAGGATCATCAATTCTGCCGGACTCAGTTTTAACCGTTACTTCGCAGAACGCGCTGGAGCTGCCGTCTGCTGTTTCAACCCTTACCGATGCCCTGCCTCCCGCGATGGCGGTAACCATGCCGTTGGCATCGACCCTGGCAATGCTTTCGTTGCTACTTGACCAGCTCAGCTCAACACTGTTGCTTGTTGCAGGGTTTGTAGTAACAAGCAGGGCTTCTTTATCACCAATCTCAAGGGTTATAGAGTTTTTATTCAGGATCAGCAGGACGGACGGCTCTGGTGGAGCATCGGGTTCCCATTGAAGCCATTTTTCAATTGTTTCCCTGTTCAGATCATTCAGGTGGGGGCCACCACTGAAGTTGCCCGGCGAAGCGAATGAGTGAACGGCAACAACCCGGTAACTGTCGGACTGGCTGTTATAGGAAAGAACAGGGCTGCCGCTGCTTCCGCCACTGGTGTAGGCGTCATAAAAAAGGCAGTGACTGTCCTGGTTGAGCAGTGTTCCTTCGGCTCGCCACATGCCCATAGTATTTGCATCTTTAACAACCCCTGGGTAACCGGTAACAATTACAGAAGTGGGAGTGAAATTGAATTCAAGCGGAACAAAGGTGTCGATGCCACTGAATGGTTCTTCAAAAAATAAGGCGGCATAATCATACTTAATCGACTGGTCCCGGGCGTTATTGTTTTCATGAATAATATAGTTTTGGTTGGTTTCGGCCAGGACCGGTTTTTTTGTGCCGTAAGGTGTTACAAAATTGGGCCATACTGTTTCATACTGACCCGGAGAAAAAGTAATTTCACTGAACCAGCCTCCGAGATCTGCTGAATAAATATTGTGAGCGTTGGTCAGGGCCACGTAGGGGCTGACTAAAAATCCGCTTCCCCGCATGTAATCGTTGTCGAAATCAATGGTTAGAAAGCCGCTATTGAATAAGGGGTAAGAGGAGGCCCTGGTGCCGCTGACAGCGGTGCGGTTATCAACCATACCCTGCAATACTAATTTGCTGTTTGGGAAGTCAATTGAAATATCATTCGTCTTCAATTCCGGTGTAGTCAAAGAATAAGCTGAGGATGATGAGGTGAGTTTGCCCCTGTACTCTTCAGTCCACCTGCGCGAAGCACTATAGAGGGAAGCAGTTTCGGCCGCGGTTAAAAACCCTGTTTGCGGCCTGAGCATGTAAACGCTTGTTGAGCCATTACTGTTTTCATATTCCAGCCACTTGTGGAAGCAGCCATCTATTACCTGTATGACAAGGCTGTAATCACTGACATCACCGCCAACGGCAGACTCTTCAAAATCCTGAAAACTGCCTTCTCCGTAATTGGCAGGTGCGGGCAGGACCAGGAGAATGCACAGTAATAAAGAAAACAAGAGAAGCCTTGGAAAGCGGTGGAAGAAAGTAAAAGGCACGATATTACCACCTTATCTTTTGGGAAATATATTAGATAGAGGAATTATAGCAAAATTCTTACATGACAGTCAAGTTATTCTTATCACCATCCTTCTTTATGTGTTATAATGCACAATAAATATTTCGAAGAAAGGGAGGAGGCATTATGTCTCTTGAAAAGCAGCGCCTGGCCTGGGTTATCCTTTTTGTAATACTGGTTCTTGCTGCATTTATTATTCCTTTTACCCCTCTGCTTAGTGGGGTAACCAGGGTTTACGGCGCATTCCTGTTCTGGAGTTTATTTGCCATTGTCGTTATCGTATGTATCGGTTTTATAACAGCCAGATGGGGGGAGAACGATGAAGGCTAGCATAATTTACCTATGCCTCTTTCTTTACTTTATCATTGGCAGCTTAATAGCCCGCCGGGCTGGTGGAAAAGCCACGGGTGATATCAATGATTTTTTCCTGGCCGGCCGTTCGCTCGGGGGCATTGTCTCCGCCCTCACTTATTCCGCCACTACGTACAGCGCCTTCATGCTGGTTGGCCTGGCCGGTTTTACCTACATCGGCGGGGTCGGTGCACTCGGTTTTGAGCTTATTTATCTCTCCGGCCTGGTCCTGGTTGCCTTTTTCGGTCCCCGTTTCTGGCTCGTAGGCCGCAAGTATAACTACCTTACCCCTACCGAGATGCTCGGTGATCGCTACCAGAGTAAAGCCGTGGCTGTTGTTTCGGCGGTAGCTGCAGTAATCTTTTTAATTCCTTACAGCGCCGTCCAGTTAATTGGAATCGGGGCTTTACTGGAAGGGATATCCGGCGGAGCGATTCCTTACCTGGTTGGGGTAGGTATTGCTGCTTTTATAGCGGTTTACTGGACCTGGACCGGCGGCTTGAAAGCAGTAGCCTGGACCGATTCGCTGCAGGCTGCCGTTATGCTTACTGTGGCTATTTTATCTGTTATTTTTATTGCTTACCGCGGTTTTGGCGGTTTTGGCGGTATGTTTAGCCAGCTGGAAACCCAGTATCCGTCCTGGCTTGCCGTTCCGGGCCCCGGATTTTTTAATATTAATACCTTTGTCGGGCTGACCCTGCCCTGGTTTTTCTTTTCTCTTTCAAATCCCCAGGTGAGCCAGCGACTCTTTGTTCCCCGCTCACTCGGCCAGATGCGAATCATGGTCATGGGGTTCCTTGTTTTTGGGTTTATATATACCCTTGTTTCAATTTTATGGGGTTTTTCAGCCCGCCTGCTTTTACCGGACCTTGCCATTGCTGATAATGCCACACCTTTGTTGCTCGGGCTCGATGTTGTTCCCTCTGTGCTGGCCCTGCTGGTTATGCTCGGGATCAGTGCAGCCGCAGTATCAACTGTTAATTCAATTATTCTTACCCTTTCATCAATGGTCTGCCGTGATGTCTTTAAAAATGTATCAAAGGAAAACTATGAGAGTAAAGAGCTGCTTATCGGAAAAATCTTTGTTCCCCTTTTTACTGTGGTAATTGTTGCTTTTGCCACACTGCGGCTTGACCTGATTGCTTCGCTTTCTGTTGCATCGTCAGCCGGTTTATTGGTGATGGTGCCAGCCCTGATCGGGGCTTTTTTCTGGAAAAGAGGTACTGCAGCAGCAGTTTTATCCAGTGTTATTGTCGGTGGTTTGGTTGCTACAATACTGCAATACGGCGGGTTTAGGCCGCTTGGCTACTGGCCCGGGGTTTGGAGTGGCCTGGTAGCGGTTGTGCTCTTTATTGTTGTCAGCCTGTTAACCAGGCCTCCTGCAGGCAAGGCAGATGAGTTTATCGGTTACCTTAAAGATGAGCTCGGAAGAAGAAAGGTTGTTTGATGTTTTCCAAGTGATGAGAGCGAGGGGTGGATAATCCGGATGGAGATACCAGCTGAAACCACCTCAGCAAAAGTGAAAAAACTGAAGAATATTTTGTTGGAGCTGCGCAAAACTGCCGTTGCTTTTTCCGGCGGGGTTGACAGCGCTTATCTCCTTTACATGGCTCTGAAAGTACTGGGCAGGGAGAATGTTCTGGCCCTGACTGTGCACTCTGAACTGCATCCGCAATGTGATACCGACTATGCAGAAAAGGTGGCCAGGTCGCTTGGAGCCGCTCACCGGATTGTTACTATTGATCTACTGGCTGATCCTGCAATTAAAGATAATTTGCCTGAGCGCTGTTATAATTGTAAAAAAAACATCTATTGCAGGCTTTCTGCCTTTGCTTCGGCGAAAGGTTATTTGAATGTTATTGATGGCTCAAACCATAACGATGGTTTGGAACATCGTCCGGGGATGCGTGCCCTCGCTGAAATGGCTGTGCGCTCTCCCCTGCTAGAAGCAGGGTTAAATAAGAGTGAGATTCGCCAGCTGGCCCGCCGGGCCGGAATTCAATCCTGGAACAGACCATCAATGCCCTGCCTGGCAACCAGGTTTCCCTATGGAGAGCCTATCAGTATCAGGAATTTGAAAAAAGTAAGTGAAGCGGAAGATACCCTGCGTTCACTAATCGGTGTTCAGGGAAGTATAAGGGTGCGCCTGCACGGCGGTAACCTGGCCCGGATTGAAGCAGAACCAGGCCAGTGGCCCTTGATTGTGGATAAAGCAGGTGAGCTGGTAGAAAATTTACGAAAGAAAGGCATTGTATATGTAGCGCTTGATCTGGAAGGATTTCGTTCGGGCAGTATGGATAAATAAAAAAAGGGGCTGACCCTGAACGGTCATGCCCCTGTTTTTCTTCACTCTTTTGAGACCTTAATCTATTTCCCACCAGCCTTCATCCTGGTCCTTTTCCACAACTCCGTCAATATCCATCTGCACTTCATGTTTGAAGCCACTACCGGACGAAGAACCCTGGTTGTTACCGTTGCTTTCGTCACTCTCTTCTTCATCTTCATCTATCGCTTCATCGTCTTCATCTGCGTTAACAGTATCGGTTTCTGCCAGATCTTCCTGCAGTTCATTGGCAAACTCTTCTTCCACGTCGGCACTGCTGCAGGAGACCGGTAACAATAAGCTGACGATAGCTAACGCTATGACTATGAAGCGTGGATTAAAAAACAATCGCTTCACCTCCACTGCTTAATCGCTGCCCATATCCCACCAGGTGCTGCTGCTTTGACTGCCGCTTCCGCTTGTTGTGCTTTCAGTAACCTTCATCGAACCATCTACCGTTACATCGGTAGAAATTCCGCCTGCTGAGCTGGAATGGGTTGTGGTGGTTCCACCACTTGCTTCCTGGCTGCTATCGCTGGTGGCTGTTTCCCCGGTTTCTGCAGAAGAACTAGTTGATGTTTGACTGGATATTTTAATTGAGTGCAGCCCGTTTTCCTGGTCAGCCAGAAAATCAAGACCCTGGGAGTAAAGGGTGACGCTCTCCCACTTGAGGCTTCCGGGAAGACGATCGTTTTTTCCCTCAGGTACTACTACATCGGTTTCCCCGGATGCGGCTTCCACAGGGCCTTCCACAGCTTGTTCCTGTGCAGGCTGTTGATTGTCGGCGGCGTTGTTTAAGCAGCCTGTCATGGCCATAATAAGGGTGATTATTAATAAAAAATACAGAGAATGCTTTAAATATCTCACTTTAATATCCCCCTTGATTGATCAGCTTTTACTAAAGCTAATTATATCACAATTGCAATCACTCAACGATTTATTTTTGCACGCCATTCCCGGAGCCGTAATATTTGGAATATTTGTGGTATAATAATTAGCGAAAAGAATTGTAAATATTTACAATTAATATACGAGTTTTAATTTCCGACAGTCGGTGCCTTGATTTTGTGTATCTGCATGTTACCCAATTTCTTTAGGTTTTACCGGCTGTTTTGTATATTAATGCGCCGTTGAAGCATTATATAACATCAATGAAGGAGGATTGAACCGGTTGGAAATATTTCAGAAAATATCACAGGCGGTGCTGGAAGGAAAAAGGGAGGAAACCCTGGCCCTGGTTGGCGATGGTATCAGGCAGGGGATAGATCCCTTTGAGCTGATCACCAGGGGTTTAACCCCGGGGCTTGATCAGGTTGGTCAAAAGTTTGAAGAAGGCGAGTATTACCTTCCCGATATGATGCTTGCAGCCGAAGCGATGAACGGGGCAATAGATTTTCTTGATCCGCATCTTACAGAAAGTAAAAGCGAGGGTCGGGAGAAAGCTGTCAGGGTGGTTATCGGCACGGTCAAGGGTGACATGCACTCTATCGGCAAAGATATTGTGATCATGATGATGAAGGCATCGGGTATGGAAATATATGACCTTGGTGTTGATGTGCCGTCAACGGAATTCATTCGTGCAGTGGAGGAAAATGATGCCCGAATAGTGGGAATTTCCGCCCTGATGACCACAACAATACAGGAACAGAAAAAAATTATAGACTTATTGGTTGAAAAGAATCTTCGCGATAAGGTAAAAGTTATTGTCGGCGGTGCTCCGCTATCGGAAGAATGGGCCAGGAAAGTCGGTGCCGACGCATATGCAGCAGATGCAATATCGGGGATAAATAAAATGAAAGAACTACTTCAACTGACCTGATCAGCGGTAGTTTGAAAGGAGATAATCAAGGGTGGCCTACGAACCGTTATCAGGAGCAGATTTACACTTGATCCATGATCAGACATTAAAGATTCTGGCCGATACCGGCGCTGTTGTAGAGGGAGAAGAGGCCCGGGAAATTTTACAGTCTGCCGGTTGTCGGGCTGAGGGGCAGAGATTACTGTTTCCCCGGGTTCTCGTAGAGAATTACCTCAGCAGCCCCCAACCTGTAACCATTTACGGGGTTGATGACAGTATTGTATTACCCCTTACAGAAGCACCCCATTCTTATGCTCATAATTTCGGCTCCGTTTCGGTTTTGCTTGATTCCCGGACCAACCAGGTCCGCGAAGCAACCAAAGATGATTTAATTAAATTTATCCAAATCAGTGATAGTTTGTCTAATCTCGATATGGTGGTGCCCAGTTTAAGGCCTACCGATCTGCCCGAGGAGATCGCCTCGCTGGCGATGACCGCCTATGCCCTGCAGTATACGGTGAAACCGGTAGATATCGGCACTGCTTCAGACCCCTGGGAAATACGTTACCTGATTCGCCTTGCCGCGGCAGTTCGCGGCAGTATGGAAAAACTGGTTGAAAAGCCGATGGGTACGTTATCAATATCACCGATCAGTCCGCTTAATTTTCCGGCTGATATTACCGGGGCAATAATTGAGAGTGCCCGCAGTGGTTTACCGGTAACCATGCTTCCCTGCCCCACCCGGGGTCTTACTTCTCCGGTTACCCTGGCTGGGGGACTGGTTCAGCAGAATGCCGAGCAACTGGCTTTTATAGTTCTGGCCCGACTGGTTAACCGGCATACTCCCCTGGTTTATACCTGCCGCCTGGCCGCTGCGAACATGCGCAGCGGGTGTGTCAGCGGCAGGGATCCGGATATCGGTTATTCCGGCGCCTGTGCTGCCCAGATAGCAAGGTCTTACGGGCTGCCTTCGGGCGTTTATGGCCTGGATACCGGTTCGGCAGTTATTGATATTCAAGCGGGTTATGAAAGAGCCCTGAACTGTCTCTTCCCCGTACTGGCCGGAGCTACTTTTGTGTCAGGTATGGGCTCGTTAAACGCCGGTTTACTGGCCAGTGCCGAACAGCTGGTCATTGATGATGAAATATATGGGATGGCTTTTCATCGGAAGCTGGGAACCGAGGTCAGCGAAGAAGCGATTGGGGCAGAGGTAATTGATGCTGTTATGAAAGGCGGCAGCTTTTTGGCCCAGGAACATACGCGCGATTACATGCGCTGTAATGAACTATACCGTGGTGGGCTGGGCAACGAAGCTCCCTATGAAGAATGGCGTGCCAGGGGCAGTCGCACTGTTCACCAGGAAGCACTGGATAAAATTGAACAGATCCTGTCAGAACATCCCGGCAGAACAGTTGCCGATTCGGTCAGCCGTGAAATTGAATTGATTTTAAAAGAGGCAAGTTCGGAAAAAACCATATAAAAAGGAGGTGTTTCTCTCTATAAGCAGTTGTAAAAGCTACTATAGCTAAAAAAAGGAGGTTTCTGACTTGCGTAAGTATAAATTGATGATCTTCCTGGCCTTCTTGCTAACAATTACCCTTGTTTTAACCGCCTGTGGGGGAAATGGTGGTGATAGTGGCGGTGACGGCAACATCCTGAGGATTGGCTACATGCGGGAGATAGAGAGCCTTAACCCGATGCTGATCTGGTCGGTCCAGGCTTACGAGGTAATGAACCTGAATTATAATTACCTGATGAGCTGGGATGAGGAGTTGAATGTTACCCCGAAATTGGCCAGCTCCTGGGAAGTAGATGACAGTGGTACTTTATGGACATTCTACCTTGAAGAAGATGTAACCTGGCATGACGGGGAACCTTTTACTGCAGAAGATGTTAAGTTTACCTTTGAATATATCCGTGATAATGAACTGGGCTATTTTTATGATTATGTGGCATCAATGGAAACAATAGAGGTTGTGAATGATTACACCCTGACAGTTAAGACAGACGAACCGATAGCCTGGATGCCCCAGATCCTGGTGCCCATATTGCCCGCGCATATCTGGTCGGAAATTGACCCGGCCGATGCCGAGGGTGAATTTGCCAACGATGACCCTGTCGGGACTGGACCGTTCCAGGTGATTGAGCATCGAAAAGGCGAATTTACGAGGATGGCAGCCAACGATAACTATTATCTCGGGCGCCCGGCAGTCGATGAGGTTATCTTCATTATTTATGCCAATACCGATATGATGGTGGAAGCGCTGAAACAGGGTGAGCTGGATGTAATAGCCGATGTTCCGGGGGCCCAGTTTAAAGCCCTGGAAGAGGTTAACGACCCGAATATAGTTACCCTGAATGCCGATTCACCATCATTCACCGAGCTTTCTTTTAATGTATGGGAAGATGAAATTTCCCAGGGCAATCCCCTCCTGCTTGACCGCAACATAAGAATTGCCATTGAGTATGCCCTGGACAGGGAAGAGATGGTGAATGTGGCCGGGATGGGCTACGGGGATCCCGGTTCAGCCCTGGTTCCACCGCTCTTTGATTTCTGGCACCTGGACCTTGGTGATGATTTCCGCGCTTATAATCCACAGACGGCAGCAGATATTCTGGATCAGGCCGGCTACCTGGCCGGAGCTGACGGGATTAGGGTTAGTCCTGACGGAGAAAGACTCTCCTTTACCATTCTAATCCGTAATGAATCACCGGACAACCAGAAAATGGGCACCATGATTAAGGATATGCTGGCCGAGGTTGGCATTGAAATAACTATATCGGTAATTGATGAAGGAACCCTGACCGACCGGATTTTCGATGGCGATTTTGACATGTTTATCTGGGGCTGGTTTGTTGATGTTGATCCTTCCTCGATTTTAAAGGTAGTGACTACCGATGAAATTCTATCCTGGAGCGATTGCTTCTACTCAAACCCTGTTTATGACGAGATGCATCTGCTGCAGCAGAGAACCATGGATCGTAATGAGCGGCAGGCGCTGATTCATGAGATGCAGCAGATTTTTTATGATGATTGTCCCTATATTATCCTGTCATACGACCCTGAACTGATGGCTTATCGCAGTGACAAGTATGAAGGATGGCTGCGTAATCCGGAAACGGGTCCGGTTATCTTTACCAACGTGGTAGATACTTATGAGCAGCTTCGCCCAATAGGGGAGTAAGTAAAGGAACCGGCTCGTGCCCTGTGGCAGGGGCCGGTTCTATCATTAGACGGGATTATGGTATAAAAACCCCCGGCTGCGGCAACTAAAAAAAATCTGGACATGATTATACATTAATAACTCCCGGGAGGGGATCAGGCGTTGAACATGCGTGGTTATCTGGGACGTAAATTCGTTCAGGCGTTGATCACAATTTTCATCGTGATCTGCATGAACTTTTTTTTATTCCGTATTATGCCCGGGGACCCGATCAGGGTTTTAATCCGTAACCCGAAAATATCGGGTGAGGCCCTGGAAAGGGTGAGGGAGCAGTTTGGTTTAAACGAAAGCCTTTTACACCAGTTTTTTATTTACCTGAAAGACTTATTTTCCGCCAACCTGGGCACATCATTTAACTACCGGCAGCCCGTTCTCGACATTGTTGTCGAGCGCATTCCGGCTACAGTTATGCTTGTCGGCACGGCAACAATATTATCGATCCTGATCGGCGTTGTTTTGGGGGTGATTTTTGCCTGGAAACGGGGAACCCGCCTTGATGTTATCGGCCTGAGCGTTTCGCTGATTCTTTATTCAATGCCTACTTTTTGGGTTGCGATTATCATGGTAATGCTTTTCGCTGTTTACTGGCAAATATTTCCTCTCGGCGGGATGGGTATGCCGGGTGTTCAGTACGCCTCGGCCTGGGCCGAGATGATTTCGCAGCTGCGCCATATGATTTTGCCAACGGTAACTTTTGCCCTTATTTTAGTTGGCGAGTATGTTTTAATCATGCGCAGTTCCCTGCTGGAGGTAATGCGCGAAGATTATATGCTCACAGCAAGGGCCAAGGGTGTCAGCAGCACCAACCTGCTGCGCAGGCATGCCCTGCCCAATGCTATGCTTCCCGTAGTGACGCTGATTGCAATTAACCTTGGTTTTATCGTGGGAGGGGCTATTCAAATCGAAACTGTTTTTTCCTGGCCCGGCCTGGGGCGCCTGATGTACACAGCCCTCACCAATCGCGATTACCCTGTACTGCAGGGGCTATTTTTGCTGGTTACCATTGCAGTTGTTGGCGCCAATTTCTGTGCCGATATTATTTACCGTTACCTCGACCCCCGGGTCAAGTCCTGAGGAGGTGTTCGCATGAATTCAGCCCTGGTTAAGCAAGAAACCGTTACTCTTTGGAAGAAAAATTTTTCATCTTTCTGGTCAATATTCCGTGAGAACACCATGGGCCTGATCGGCCTGATTATCCTGGCCATATTTGCCCTGATGGCCATTCTGGGTCCCTACCTGGTAGATATATCAATTCTGACCGTAGACGGGGTAACCCAGGTAATGCATCCTCCTACAGCGGGGTATGTACTCGGTACCGATGATCTCGGCAAGGATATCCTGGCCAGTGTTATTATCGGTTCACGGGTATCTCTTTTAGTTGGTCTGGCGGCAACGGTTATCTCCATGGTTATTGGAACCCTGGTTGGTATAGTATCGGGGTTTTACGGCCGCGCTGTTGATACTATTCTGATGCGGATAACCGATGTATTCCTGGTAATCCCCTGGTTGCCCCTGATGCTGGTTATGGCTGCCCTGTTGGGTCCGAGCCTGGGTAATATAATTTTTGTGATCGGCATTACCAGCTGGGCCGGAACGGCAAGAATAATTCGTTCACAAACCCTGAGTATTAAAGAACGGCCTTATGTTGAAAGGGCGCGGGCGATAGGTAGTGGTGACGGGCATATAATGCTGCACCACATCCTGCCCAATGTTTTCCCCCTGATCTTTGCCAATACTGTTCTTGTTGCAGCGGTGGCAATATTGTCAGAAACAACGCTCAGCTTTCTCGGCATGGGTGATCCAACCCAGGTAACCTGGGGCATGATGCTTCACTTTGCCTTTTCCATGGGCGCGGTATCTTTCGGGGCCTGGTGGTGGCTGCTGCCGCCCGGTATTTGTGTTGTCCTGGTTGTGCTTGGTTTTACCTTCATCGGTTACGCCCTTGATGAAGTTCTAAATCCAAAGTTGAGGAGGCGTGATCAGTGAAGCTGCTTGAAGTTGATAATCTTACAACATATTATAAGCTAAAAGAAGGTTATGTACGAGCCTGTGAAAACATATCGCTCCAGCTGGACAGGGGGGAAGCGGTGGGGCTGGTCGGTGAATCAGCCTCGGGTAAAACCACAGCGGCCCTGTCACTGGTGAAGCTGCTGCCAGAAAACGCCATTATAAAAGCGGGGCGGATTATGATTGACGGCCATGATATCAGCGGGGCCGGGGAAGAGGAACTTCGCAAAATTCGCTGGAAAGAAATTTCTATAATATTCCAGGGGGCAATGAACGCCCTTAACCCGGTTAGGCGTGTTGGTGAGCAGATAGTTGAAGCTTTGAAAATACATGAAAAAATTAGCGATAAGGAAGCTATCAGACGAACCGCCGAGCTTTTTGACCAGGTAGAGATTGATCCCGACAGGGTCAGGGAATATCCCCATGAATTCAGCGGGGGAATGCGCCAGCGGGTGATGATTGCCATGGCCATAGCCTGTAACCCGAAAATTGTTATCGGTGATGAACCTACCACGGCACTTGATGTGATGGTCCAGGCCCAGGTGCTGCAGCTTCTTGAAAACCTGCGCCGGGAAAGACAGATGGGTTTGATACTGATTACACATGATCTGTCTGTGGTAGGTGAAACGTGCGACCGGGTAGCGGTTATGTATGCCGGGCAGATTGTCGAAGATGGTCCTACTGAAAAAGTATTCAGTGATCCGGCACATCCATATACGCGAGCCCTGATTGCTGCCTTCCCCAATATTGAAGGAGAAAGAAACCTTGCTTCGTCTATACCGGGCAACCCTCCGAACCTGCTTTATCCTCCGGGAGGGTGCCGTTTTCATCAACGCTGTAGCGAAGCAAAAGCCGGTTGCAGGGATATTGAACCTGCGATAACCGAACTGGCCCCCGGTCATCGTGCTTGCTGCCACTTGCTCCAGGGGAGGGTAAAGGTATGAAACCTGTTGCACAGAATATCAATAATTCTGCCCTGCTCACTGTTTCCGGCCTGGAAGTGCATTTTACCGCCCGGTCGGGTTTTCTAACTTCCCTGCTCAGCCGGGAGACAATCCGGGTGAGGGCTGTCGACGGGCTCGATTTCAACCTGGCCCGCGGCGAAATACTCTGCCTGGCTGGAGAATCGGGCAGTGGCAAAACTACAACGGGTAAGGCGATTTTGCGTTTGGTTGAACCAACCGGCGGTGATATATTCTATAACGGGGAAAATGTGCGTCAGTTTAACCGGTCCCGGCTGCGGCGGTTCAGGCAGGATGCGCAGATTATCTTCCAGGATCCCTATGAATCACTGAACCCCCGGCAGACTGTTTTTTCTACGGTTGCCGAACCGCTCGAGGTTAACCGGTTAACCTCGAGCCAGGGTGAAAAAGAAGAAAGGGTGGCCGAGGCGCTGAGCGATGCCGGGTTGAATAACCCCCGGGAACTGTTTTTGCGTTATCCCCATGAGTTGAGTGGTGGTCAGAGACAGCGTTTAGCCATAGCCGGGGGGCTGGTGCTGAAGCCGCATTTTATTGTTGCCGATGAACCTGTTTCCATGCTCGATCTCTCCATCCGGGCCGGTATCCTCAAATTAATGGTTGATCTGCGGGATCAGAAAGGAATCAGCTACTTGTTTATAACCCATGATCTTTCACTGGCCTGGCTGGTTTCCGACCGTATTGCTATCATGTACCTGGGTAAAATTGTAGAACTGGGCAGCGCCGACGAGGTAATCAAGAAACCGCTTCACCCCTACACCAGGGCCCTGGTATCGGTTATCCCGGTACCCAAAAGAATTTCCCTGGCCGATAAAACCTTGCTGAAAGGGGAAACGCCCGATCCGATCAATATTCCCACGGGCTGCCGTTTTCATCCGCGTTGCCCTATAAAGCAGGCACGTTGCCGCGAGGAAGAACCGCTTTATCGCCAGGTTGAAGGGGGCCGTTTTGTCGCCTGCCATTTTATCTAGAAGTGAGATGAATAATAGATGAGTATAAATATATACCTTGTATCGAACCGCGATTTGCCCCGGGCGTGCAGCCTGGCTGCTTCGGTTTACCTGAAGGCCGAAAGTGAAGTATTCTTTCTCGACCCGCTGAACTTTGATGAGGAGCTGCAGCAATTATTATTACTTAGCCGGAGGCTGCCGGTCAATTTTGTTGACACAACGGGTTCAGAACAGCTGCGGGCAGCCCTGGTTGAAATGAAGTTAAAAGTTATTTTCAATGCATGTGAAATGGATTTATGCACTGCCCCGGATATATCACCGGGTTACTGCCTGGCAGCTGCCGATTCCCCGGCAGACTGCCTGCAAGCGGCGGCGGCGGCCATACGACTTGGTTATTTATTTATGGCGTTGCCCCGGGCAGCAGTGGATCTTTCTCTTTCTCAGGGTCGGTTTCCCATGCTCTGGTTCGGTTCCACTGAGAAGCTGTATTCAGTAACCGGTTTAACCGAACCGGATCACTATACTATAATAAACAGCAGCGCCGCTCTCCTGAAGTATTTTCAGGGAGCAGGACTGGAAAATGATTATCTTGTTCTTTATAATTCGGCTGACCTGCTTGGAAAATCAACAGGAGGCGATGCTCTGGGCAAGCTGCGGGTAAGGGGGTTAAGCCTGCTCTTAACAGTACTTTCTTCTTACAGAAACATTTTCCCTTATGACGCCGTTGCAGAAGAGCCTGATCCGCTGACCATAGAACGGCAGCTTAATGATATGGTGCGGAATATTGGTCTTAAGCCGCGTTACCTGGCCGTTCTTGCTTCGCCGGCAGTAATTCCGTTTATATGCGGGGAGAAAAAAGCAATTACTGCCTGGGCAGAAGAAATGGTACGCGATATTCACCTCCGCCTGAACAGTGATCTTTTTTTTGATCTTGCTGAGGGGCGTTTGATGCAGCATACAACCGGCGGGCTTTCAACACAGTTAATTAGTACCAAGTATTACAATGAAATTAAAAGCTTTTCCATGCGCAGCGGGCGGGAAGTATTAATTGTCAGTACTCCCTATATTGAAAGTGGAATTATATTCAGCAGCGATGAAGCCCTGATAAAAGCCCAGCTGCTGCCCGGCCTTGCAGAAGCCGGTTATGATGTAACCCTGCTGCAGGGCAGGGAAGCTCATTACGGCAGGGTCAGTGCCAAGCTGGCCGGGGCGGATTACCTTCTCTATACAGGTCACGGTGGTCCTGAGGGGCTGCATACTTACGGACATTCACTTAACCGTGCTGATCTTCCGTCACTTCCTCCCCAGGTTGTTTACACTTCAGCCTGCTCGACCACGGCAGTAGTGCCGCACTGGCACTCTGTAACGGAAGGTTTAGAGTGGCAGGGCATAGCTGTTGATTCACGCCAGGTGATTGGCCTTTCTTTTATCGAAAAAGGAGCCCTGGTTTACATAGGCGGGGCGACTGTAGAGGATCTTCAGTACAGCACTTCAATTTACGGTATATTCATTGATGCTCTTTTATATAAAGGACTCAGTGTTGGCGAGGCGCTGCTGGCAACCCGGGATTTCATCAGTCTGTACGCGGCAACCCTGCTTCAGAAAAATCCGGAGGCTTACCGCAGGTACCGCTGGGGGACGGCCAATGCCCTGCACCAGCAGGTTCTGCTTGGTGATCCGGCATTTGTTCCTATAAGCGACCCTGTTGGCAGGCTCGCTTTACCACAGGAAACAGTAAGTTCTCCGGAGGGTAAAATCAGGCTTACCGTTTCTGTGCCCCCAGAACGCTGGCGCAGGGCCGGTGCTGAAGTTAATATGAAAGAAGCTTCAAAGCACTATTACCGCTGCCGCAACATTGAGGTTGACGCTCCTTATGGTGAAGATGTGATTAGTTGGGGCGATTATTACAGGATTGCTCCCGCTGCAGATGGCATAAGTGATAGAGCCCTGATGTCGGCATTTATCCACCTGACGGCCGATCTGCCCCCCGGAACTGCGCCGGGTAAAATCAGACTGACTGATGTAAATGCCCTGGATTCGCACTGCCTCCTGTGCGGTAATAAGCAGGTGCTGCCTGAAGACCTGCTTGCAGCGGCCGCTAATTTTAAAATACCCTACCTGCTGCAACCCCCGATCACACTTGATATGCATAATGGCTGGGCCTGCAGTGCCGAATGGCGGGATGATCACTACCGCCTGCACTGGCTGGCCCCCTTGCTGCTGATTGATGATCGTCGGGGTACGGCAACACGCCTTAATAAACTGGTTTTTGAAGTTGAAACCCGGGCGGGGGTAATGTATGAAGGCAGGATTTCTACCGTTAGTGATCACAGTTCTTTTCTGATTATTGCCGGAAAAGAACAGGAGCAGGAAAGCGGTGCCGAAAAAGGCCCAAAACTGCTTGATCCTGTTATCTCCTTGACGGAAACCGATGGTTCATTTGCCTTTGTTGCTGCCGCCGGGGCCAGGGCAGCTCTTGATGAACCATTTCCACTTTATGAACTGCCTGCGGTAATGAGACCGCTCAGCGACAGGTTATATGATCTGGCGAGCTCCTCAGCCGGGGTTATTGCCCCGGAGCCTCCGGAAATGGTTAAAGTACAGGGTTACCTGCTTGATCGTTCTGAAGGAAATGCCCTTGCCGGGGGACTTGTACGTATATTTCGCGGAGAACTTGATCCTGTCGGGGACCAGCTAATTGAAGCTTTCGCCCTGGAATTACATACGGCTGAAGACGGTTCATTTGCTTTTTCACTGCCGCCGGGCAAATATTTACTCGGGGCTGCTGCAGTAGCAAAGGAAAAACGTTACAAATCAACGGAATGGCCGCTGGAGTTAATTGCAGGGGAAGATTACCACCGTATTTATGCGTTAGACCAGGCTGCAGTTGTTAAAGGCAGGATTAAGTTCCGGGATGATTGCCCCCCCGAACCACCTGTAATTGCCCTGAAGAAATTTCCGCCGGTTGAAGGAAAAGGAGCCTTGTCCAAGGTGCCGGTTGACAGGGATGGCTTCTACGAGTGCCTGGTTAGCTTCCAGGACCGGTTCTTTATAGTCCTCGATGAAGAAGGGTATAATACTATTAAGGATGATAACGGGGGCAGCGGCTACAAACTGGCTCCGCAGGAGGTTTTAACACGGGATTATATCTTGATTAGGAATAAGGAGAGCGGTGCATAGAAGCGCCGGGGAGATGCTCATGACAGAACCGTTGGTAATCAAAGCTTCGGGAAACAACTATGATCTGGGTTTTACCATAGGAAAGGCAGCACGGAAGCTTCTAATCCGGGCTCTCCGGGATTACAGGCAGCTTCTTCCGGCAGAAGGTTGGCCAAACGGTTTTACTCTTCCGGCAGGATATTTGGCTGCCGCCCGCGAATCATATCCTCACCTGGTAGAAGAGCTGCAGGGGATGGCAGATGGGGCAGGGCTTGATATGAACCACCTTTTTTTTCTTAATGCTCTTGAAGAAGCACTCGACCCGCATTATCCATCAGCCTGCAGTTCAGTCGGCCTGATCGACCGGCAGGGTAAAGCCTGGCTTGGCCATAACGAGGACTGGTATGCCTGCGATGCAAAAGCAGTAATTGTAATATTTGCCCGTCCCCAGGGTAAGCCGGCTTTTGTAAGTGTAACTGCGGCGCCCTTTTTGGCTGCTGTTGGCCTGAACGAAGCCGGGTTGGCCCAGGGAGTGAACAGCGTAACCTCAACTGATAACCGGATGGGGGTGCCCAGGATGTTCCTGGCCCGGGCTGCCCTGGAGGCAGAAACGATTGAGGGCGCGGTTAAAGCGGCAACTTCCGGAAACAGGGCGGGCGGGTATAATCATTTGCTGGTTCACCGCAGTGGTGAGCTGGGAAATCTTGAAACAACAGCAGCAGAAGCGGTTTACACGTCCGGAGACCTGGTTACCTTTCATACCAACCATTACCTTGCCCCCGGGCTGCAGCACCTGGCTGAACCTGCTTCGGATCATTCACTATCACGTTTCAGCAGGTTAGCCGCTGCTAAAAAGGAGCTGCTGGATAATAATGATCCGGTCGGTGGTATCACTGCCCTCCTGGCCGATCATAAAAACAGGCCGTTTTCTATCTGCCGCCATCGGGAAGAGCAGGAAGACGGCAGTGCCACAATATTTTCGGCGCTCTTTAACGCTACCGATTTAAAAGTTTGGGTTGCCGCAGGCAATCCCTGTGGTAACATATTGAAAGAGATTACTATTTGAAAAGTGGTGAAATTAATGAGCGAGTATCAGCTTGTCCGTCAAAAGATCGGGGAAGAACGGGAAAAATTGATCGAAATGGCCCGGGCTATCCATAAGAACCCGGAAACCGGGGGTGAAGAATTTTTTGCTTCCGGCCTGATGACCGATTATCTCGAGGAAAAAGGGTTTAAGATCTGGAAAGGCCTGGGTGGTTTGAAAACAGCTTTTATGGCCAGTTACGGGGAAGAAGGTTATCATATTGGTTTCTGCTCGGAGTATGATGCCCTGCCTGATATTGGCCATGGATGCGGCCATAACCTGATCGGTATTGCCGGTGTTGCTGCCGGGGTTGCGCTGGCCGCCGGCCTGAACAACAGGCCGGGACGGGTGTCGATTATTGGAACCCCCAACGAGGAAGATGAAGGGGGCAAAGTGGACCTGGTCAGGGCTGGCGTGTTTGATGATGTTGATGCGGCGATGATGTTTCATCCCGGTTGTTCAACCAGCTGCCACGTGGAGTCGCTGGCCTGCCGTGATTATAATTTTATTTTTCACGGCCGCAGTGTTCATGCCTCAACCGAACCCTGGGAAGGTTTGAATGCCCTTGATGCGGTTATCCAGACTTTTAACGGAATCAATGCCCTGCGCCAGTACCTGAAGGATGATGTACGCATACATGGGATCATTTCGGAAGGAGGGCTTGCTCCCAATGTAGTGCCCGACCGGGCAGCGGCAGATTTTATTATCAGGTCGCGCGACAGCAGGTATCTTGACGAGGTGGTTGAAAAGGTTATAGCCTGCGCCAGGGGCGCTGCTGTAATGACCGGCACCAGGCTTGAAGTGGTTGAATCGGGTTACCCCTATGATGCCATGATCAGCAATAAAGCCTTGGCCGATCTTTTTGCCGAAAGCCTCGGTGAAACAGGATACAGTATTAATTCGCCCTATGAAGAAGGACGGGGCTCAATTGACATGGGTAATGTAAGCCGGGCAACACCATCTATTCACCCCATTGTTGCAGTAACCGACCAGTGGATACCTGGGCATACCCGGGATTTTGCCACGCTCTGCAATAGTGAACAGGCATACGAAGTTATGCTCAAGGTAGGAGAGGCGATGGCTGTCACCGGTATGAAAATAATAGAAAATGATGAGCTGCAGCAGCAAATCAGGGAAGAGTTTGAAGCCAGGGTAGTTAATGAAGCCTGATAATCAGCAAAGGACGTGAACAAATGCCGGCAACAGAAGTAGAAGAAATATGTCCCGGGTTGTACCGTGCAGTGATTCCCCTGCCGAACAACCCGCTTAAGGCAACCAACTCTTACATTATTATAGATAAGGATCGCAGCCTGGTAATTGATACGGGTATGAACCTGGATGTCTGCAGGGATGCCTTACTGCAGGCTTTACAGCAGATCGACATTGATCCTGATCATGTCGATTTTTTTGCCACCCACCTGCATGCAGATCATATCGGCCTGGTTGAAACCTTATCCTCGGATAACTCAAAGATTTATTTCAACAAACCCGACGCGGAGCTTCTTGATTATCCGAATATATGGAAAAGGCTTTTATATTTTACCGCGCGGCACGGTTTTCCCCCGGAACTGGTTGAAAAAGCAATTACCTCGCACCCGGGGCAGAGGTTTAAGCCTTACCACATTGACAGCTATTCCCTGGTTGCTGAAGGTGACCTGATTAGCTATGGTGGTTATGAAATGCAATGTATTGTTACCCCCGGTCATACCAGGGGGCACACCTGTCTCTATGAACCTAACCATAAGATACTGATTTCCGGAGATCACATACTCGGTGATATAACCCCTAATATAGCTACCTGGATCGATGATAATAATCCCCTGGCCGATTACATGAACAGCCTGGATCGGGTTTATGCCATGGATATTGACCTGGTTTTACCTGGTCACCGCAGCTATTTTCGCGATTGCCGTTCCAGGATTGACGAAATCAAAGTGCATCATGCACTGCGGCTGGAAGAGGTTAGAAAAGTATTGGAAGATAATAGAACGGGCAGTGCCTATGATGTGGCCTCGCTTATGACCTGGGATATTATTGCTGACGGCTGGGATGATTTCCCGCTGATGCAGAAGTGGTTTGCCACGGCAGAAGCTCTGGCCCATATACTTTACCTGGAATCAGAAGGCGAACTGAAACGAGAGATGAATGGCCAGACCATGGTCTTCAGTATCAAGTAAGGGAGGAGTTTATCATTGCTAAATACGTTTTATCAATAGACCAGGGGACAACCGGAACAACGGCGATAATCTGGGATGAAGAAAGCCGCCCTGTCGCCCGGGTTAACCGTGAACATAAGCAATATTATCCACAGCCCGGCTGGGTAGAGCATGATCCGGTTGAAATATGGAATAATGTTCTTGCGGTTATTGAAGAAGTACTGACTGAAGCAAAATTACAAGCAGCTGACCTGTCTGCCCTTGGAATAACCAACCAGCGTGAAACCCTGGTTTTCTGGGATAAAAATAGCGGTGAGCCGGTCAGCAGGGCTATAGTATGGCAGTGCCGCAGAACAGCTGAAATGTGCGGAAAGCTGAAAGAGAGCGGTTATGAAAAAATGGTCCGCTCAAAAACCGGTCTGTTGCTTGATCCATATTTTTCAGGAACCAAGATTAGGTGGGCATTTGAAAATGTACCTGCAATAGCTACTACAGCCCGGGCGGGCAGGCTGGCCTGTGGAACAATAGATAGTTACCTCCTGTTCAGGCTGACCGGGGGCAGGGTTTTTGCCACCGATTATTCTAATGCCTCACGCACTCTTTTGTACAATATTAATACCATGGAGTGGGATTCTGAACTGCTCGACCTTTTCAAAGTGCCGGTGGAAGTGCTGCCCGAGGTCCGGCCCAGCAGCACTGTTTTCGGGGAAACCGGGCCGCAAATTTTATCCGGAGCCACCATTCCGATCGGGGGTATAGCCGGGGACCAGCAGGCAGCTCTTTTCGGGCAGGCCTGCTACAGCCCGGGAATGACTAAGAATACTTATGGCACAGGTTCTTTTTTGCTGATGAACACCGGTGATAAAGCGGTGTTCTCAGAAAACGGTTTGCTTACAACTATAGCCTGGGGTTTAGATGATCAAGTGGAATACGCTCTTGAAGGCAGTATCTTTATTACCGGGGCAGCAGTTCAGTGGCTGCGGGACGGCCTGGGTATTATTGGTGCTTCATCGGAGCTGGAAGGTCTTGCCTCGCAGATTGAAAACAATGGTGGGGTTTACCTGGTTCCTGCTTTTGCCGGGCTCGGTGCGCCGCACTGGGATCCATATGCCCGCGGCCTGATTATCGGGATAACCGGGGGCACTACAAAAGCTCACCTGGCCCGCGCAGTGGTTGAAGCAATGGCTTACCAGACCAGGGATGTGCTGGATCTGATGCACAGGGAAGCAGAGCTGCCTATAGTTGAGCTAAGGGTAGACGGCGGGGCCAGTGTTATGGACCTGCTGCTTCAGTTTCAGGCCGATATTACGGGAACCGTGGTTCGCCGCTCTGCCACCTTTGATACAACTGCTCTCGGGGCGGCTTACCTGGCCGGTTTGTCCTGCGGGGTTTGGAGAAATCCTGATGACCTGGCCGGCCGCTGGAAAGAAAGTGCAGTTTTTCATCCCCAAATGGACAGTGAAGCAAGGCAGGCATGTTGTTCAGGATGGGATGAAGCAGTCCGCCGTTCGCTAAAATGGGCTGGCGATAAATAATGGACAGGAAAGGATCGACTGGTTGGATGCTGAAGAATTTTCTATACGTAATAGCTACAGGTTTTATTATGTTGTTCTTTGCAGCAGCCCTGACCGGCTGCAGCGCCGGGCAGCAGGACCACCAGGGGGAAAGAGAAGAAACAGGTGGAGCACCCGGCACTATTGCAATCGAAATTAAGGGGACCAGCTTTGACCTGGAACTGGCTCTGAATAACCCTCAACGGGAGCGCGGGTTGATGGGCAGGGAGGAGATTCCGGATGACGGCGGTATGCTCTTTGTGTTGCCTCCTGAAGATCCTTTTCCTGCAGAACTGACCTTCTGGATGAAAGGTTGCCTGATTCCCATCGATGTAATATTTTTATCCCTGGAAGGTGAGGTAACTGCGGTACATGCCATGGAGCCTCCCGCCCCGGGAACCCCTGATGAAAAACTTACCAGGTACCGTAGTTACGGAGATGCCCAGTTTGCTATAGAATTGCGTGGTGGCAGGGCTGAAGAGCTGGGTGTAAAAAGGGGTGACCAAATTGAATTACCGGTTGATTACCTGCTTGACCTGGCCGAATAGAGCATTAAGGCCGGAGGCCGTCGCCAACCGGGGGCAGTCCGGGGGTGGACCAACCGGTCATAAGGGGAGCTGTTCCTGTTTCACCCTGGACCGGCATCGGTCGCAGGAAATCAACAAAATATTTGTTTAAAAATGTTTCAAAGCGGCTGTTGGTGTAGTTCTGGTCGGATGATTTTGCCCCGAAGAGAAGCGGGGCAAAGTTTGCTTCAAGTTTTATATCACGCTCAACGGAAAAAGTATAGATAATATCAGTACTGATTTCAATACCATCCTCGGTCCAGTTTACAAAGAAATAATCCAGATTTGCTACAGCATCAACGGTGATTGTTTCACCCTCTGTGTAGTCGCCGCCGCCGTAAACTTTACCACCTTCAACGGGTACCGGGGCCAGGCTGATTCTAAAAGTTTCCGCCATTTCGTTCTGCCTGTTTTCCAGGGGAGAGAATATGGCGGTCAGGGTACGGTCGGATATAACCTTAAAAGCGTATGCCTTGGCGCTGCTGATCATCTCGTCGTTTTCATACCAGCCTGTAAATTCATATCCCTCGGCTGGTACAGCGTTTAAGCCGATCAGATCATCTTCTTCATAGAGGCCTTCGCCCTCAACTGTTCCACCTTCTTCCGGTTCAACCAGCAGGGTTACGGAATAGAAATGTTCTTCGTCACTTTCCGGACCTTCTTCCTCCTGGTTACCCGGTTCGGAACTGCCGGGATCTTCTGTTCCCGGAGTATCCTGGTCATCAATATGCCTGAAAGTGGCAGTTAAATTACGGTCGCTGCTCGCAGTAAAACTATATTCGGCTTCTTCACTGACAATTTCGTCGTTTTCTGTCCAGCCAACAAAGTTGTAATCCTCGGCCGGGACAGCCCTGACAATTACTTCTTCGCCTTCTTCATACATGCTGTCCCCGTAAACAGTGCCGCCTCCTTCAGGCATTACAGTAATCGAGACACTGAAAAGATCCTGCACAGTTTCAGCCGGGTCGGCTGGTTCAAATACTGCAACCAGGTTTCGTTCCCTGGTAACAGTAAACTCGTAAGAGCTGTTAAAACTGACCGGTTCTTCATTTTCAACCCAGGCAAAAAACTTATAGCCCGGCTTGCTTTCTGCTTTTACAACAGCCAGATCATCTTTTTCATATATACCGCTTCCTGTAACTGTACCGCTCTCTTCGGGATCAACAGAAAGGTAGATGTCAAAGAAATCTGATTCAGGTTCAGTTTCTTCATCATCTTCCCCCTCCACTTCACCGAAGTGAGCTTCCAGGTTGCGGTCGGCGTTGATGGTGAGGGTCAATTCTTTTTCTTCGGCCAAAAGGGTTTCATCTTCATACCAGCCGGTAAAGTTGTATCCTTCCTGCTCTGATGCTGTAACGGTTATTACGCTTCCGGCAGCAAACAGGCCACCACCTTCTGCTGTGCCGCTGTTTTCCGGAACTATCTCAATATTTACCTGGTAATGGTTTAACTGCTCAACAACGAAAGGCTCGGCCTGAGCTTCGCTAAATCCGCCGTAATTAACCATTATTGTGTAGCTGGTTGTCTCTTCGCCAGCCTCGAATGGTTCAAAATTCAAAATAGCCTTTTTCTCATTTTCCATCCAGTGAATTGCATTAATCTCCAGGGGTTCCCATTCAGGTTCGTCAACAAACAAATCCTCTTCTTCAGCGCCGGGATTGGTTAGTGGTTCATCATTCGGCTCAACCACTTCACTTTTTACCTGGAGCTCAAAATCGCCAGCAGCCGGAGCCTGGTCGGGGATTCGGTCTAGAATTACTTTAACTTCCCCATTAGCAGCAGTAACTTCGGCAATAGTTGCCGGTAATATCTCAAAGTGTGCTGACAGCTCGTGGTCCTTTTCAATTATGAAACTGTAGCGGGCAGATCCGCTGACCAGTTCATCGTTATCATACCAGCCGGTAAAGCGGTAAAAAGTAGCTGCTTCGGCGAATATAGTTACTTCTTCGCCTTCCAGGTATCCGCCTTCCCCGGTTATAATACCGCCCTCTTCGGGGATGGCTTCAAGGCTGACTGTATAATATTGAGGTGCTTCGACTGTAAAAGGTTCGGACTGAACCTCTTCACCATCCAGGTATTGCAACTTAACCGTGTAAGATGCAGCTTCATCTTCTGCTTCGAACGGTTCAAAAGAGAGGATGACCTGATCGGGCTGTTCTTCATCCCATTCCACTGCCAGGAGTATCAGGTCGGACCAGGCCTGGTCTTCATTGTTTTCTTCATCTTCATGTTCTTCTGCCTGGTTAGCCGGATCTGTTAAAACTGTCGTTTTATCAAACCATGCCTGAAACTCTTCCAGTTCGGGAGCTTCTTCCAGGTTGCGGTCGAATGCAGCGCTGATTATTCCATTTGAAGCACTGATTTCCAGCAGTTGGGCCGGAGTTTCTTCAATTTCTTCCAGGAAATTAGCGACCAGGGTGCGATCACGATCCAGGTCGAATGTATAGGTTGCATTTTCACTAACTTCGAGTTCAATTTCTTTAATGATCTCCTCGTCTTCGACGATTTCAGTGCGGGATACTATTTCAGTCCATTTTTCAAAACTGTATCCTTCCGAGGGTTCCGCTTTAACTGTTACCCTGGAATTTTCATCATAAGTGCCTGCTCCTGAAAGGGTGCCACCATCTTCCGGTTCGCTGATCAACTTAACTTCATAGGTCACTGTCTCCGGTTCTTCTGTTTCGAGCTGTTTAAAATGGGCCGTAAGGGAACGGTTTGCGGTAACCTTGAAGCTGAGGATCGTGCTTTTGCTGATCTCTTTATCGTTTTCAGACCAGTTTATAAATTCGTAACCCTCTGCCGCCTCGGCAGCTATTACAATTTCCCTGCCCTCTTCATAGGTTCCTGCACCGACAACCTTCCCGCCCTCTTCCGGTTCGGCAGAAAGGGTTATCTTATATTGCTTTTCATCTTCTTCCGGTTTTTCTTCCTTTTCCGGTTTTTCTTCATCAGCGCGGAAATTTGCCACCAGGTTGCGATCACGGGAGGCAAGGAAGGAAAGATTGGTATCTGTGCCGACCACATCACCGTCTTCGGTCCAGTTAATAAAGGTGAATCCGCTGTTTGTCGCCGCGCTGATACTAACGCTTTCGCCGTGCCTGTAGCTGCCGCCCCCGCTTAAGCTTCCGCCGTTTTGCGGATCTGCAGTTAGGGTTATAGTGTAACTGGGCAGGTCATCACCCAGGAGAACCTGTACCGGTGTTGATTGCTGCTGATAGGTACCAACACCGAGCTGGCCCTTGTTATTGTCGCCCCAGGCCCAGAGAGACCCGTCTTCCTTCAAAGCGAAGGTATGGTTTTCCTGTGGGTAAAGGGTGTTTATTTCATCAAGGGGGATCTGACCGGGATCATTAAGATCAGAGCCTCCGCCTGTCCCGAGTTTGCCCCTGGTATTGTCGCCCCAGCCCAGAGGAACTCCCTGGTTATCCAGGGCAAAAGCATGGCGCTCCATGATGTAAGCGCTGGAGATGTTTTCGGTAATTTTAACGGGAGAGGGACGAACATGGGTGTTGCTGCTGTCCCCGAGGCGGCCGTCCCAGTTGCGGCCCCATCCCCACAGGGAACCGTCTTCCCTGAGAGCGAAGGTATGATATTCCCGGGGGTAAAGTTCGGCTATACCGGTGATTGGCACTTCGACCGGTTTATTGCGGTTTGAAATTGAGCGGTCTCCGATCTGTCCATACCAGTTGCTGCCCCAGCCCCAGAGAGTGCCGCTGCCGTCAAGGGCAAAGGCGTGGTATTTTTCAACAAATAATTGTTCAATATTATTTATGGCAATCCTGGTGGGCCGGGCCTGGGTATCGTTACTGCCATCTCCAAGCTGCCCGTACCAGTTATAACCCCAGGACCACACTGTTCCGTCATTTTTCAGGGCAATGGTATGGGTCTCACGGGGGTATACAGCTGCGGCGTCATCAAGAACTTTTACCGGCATAGTCCTGTTAATGGTAGTGCCGTCGCCAAGTTTGCCGTAGCGGTTGTTACCCCAGGCCCAGAGGGTGCCGTCACTGAGTATGGCAAAAGTATTATTTTGATCGGGTGTTACGGTTTCAACCTGTTCGAGATCGATCAGAACAGGAGAAAAACGGTTTGAGGTGGAACCGTCTCCCAACTGTCCGGAACTGTTATTACCCCAGGCCCAGAGGGTGCCGTCGTTTTTCAATGCCAGGGAATGTCGGTCGTGGGGAAAAATTTCTGCTACATCATCAAGAATTTTAACCGGTACGGTGTAAGACTGGCTTTCAGATCCGGCCCCGAGCCGGCCGTCGTGGTTTCTTTCCCAGGCCCAGAGGGTTCCGTCATTTTTCAGGGCAAAGGTGTGTCCGGCCGATTGGGGATATAGCTCAGCCACATCTTCAAGCACGAGCTGGATTGGTACATTGCGATTGGTAGTGGTGCCGTCGCCGAGCCTTCCGTAACTGTTATCGCCCCAGGCCCAAAGTGACCCGTCGGCTGTTAAAACAAAAGTGTGGGTGGGCTGCGGGTAAACAGCGATTACCGTGCTGTCTGCCTGGGCTGAAACAGGACAGGCCAGGACAGCAAGTATAATTGAAGCAGCTACAAGAATAGCAGCGGCGCTGAGTAACGATTTATTGGAGCAGATTCTCTTATGCAAAAGCGCTCCTCCCCGGTATTGTCCTTATAAAATAATACAAGACGACCGTCCGGCCGCCTTCTGCTGATTGAACGAATGAGCTGCGTGTATTGCTTGAGCGACTGGCAGCCTGGCAATCTCCTGAGTGACCCATGGCTTTGCGTCCTCACAACACTGTGAGTTTGCCTTTTTCAGTCTTGCTGAGTCCCCATATTATAGCAAAGAATGCATAATTATTCAAGAAAGTTTTTATATTTTTCTGTAAAGTGCAGGCAGATGCCCTTTCCGCTAATAATTTATTAAAGAAAAATGTTAGTGCAGAAGTCCGGAGGTTTATAATGACTACTGGTTTCCATTCTATTTTAATGTTAGTTTAAACTGGCAGAAGTCAGGCTGCCTGTCTGAAGATTGTGTAGTTTTACAACTATACCCGGGCATGTTAACATTATGTTTATGTAATATATAATAAATCACTTAGGGAGTGAAGAGTTTAAACCTTATGGTTAACGAAGACGAAGTACTCAAAGCAGCGGCGGATAATGACATCCGCTACATACGCCTCCAGTTTGTGGATATTCTCGGCAGACTGAAGGACGTGGAGATACCGGTTGAGCAGTTAAGCAGGGCCCTGCGGGAAGAGATAATGTTTGATGGTTCATCGGTGGAAGGTTTTGTAACAGTTGAAGAGAGCGATATGAGGCTTGCCCCCGATCCGGACACACTCAGTATTTTGCCCTGGAAAGAAGAGTCTGTAGCAAGAATGATCTGTGATGTAAAGAGAGCAGATGGATCCTTTTTTGAGGGCTGCCCCCGCAGCGTTTTGAAAAAAACTCTTACTGAAGCTGAAGAAAAGGGTTTCAGTTACAATGTAGGACCGGAACCGGAATTTTTTCTCTTCAGGAATAATGATAAAGGTCAGGCTACTACCCTGGCCTCCAATGAAGATGGTTACTGTGATGAGATTATCGACAAGGAAGAAAAAGTACTGCGAGGAATAGCTGAAAATCTGAAAAAACTGGATTTTGAAATTGAAGCGTTGCACCAGGAAAATGCACCAGGACAATACGAGATTGTCTTTAAGTATGATGACGCCCTGACAACAGCCGACAAGGTTATAACTTTTAAAACTGTTGTCCGTGCAATTGCACACAAGTATAAATTGCACGCAACCTTTATGCCGAAACCATTTGCCGATCATGCCGGATCCTGTATGCATATTCACCAATCCCTGTTTAAAGACGGGCAGAATGTTTTTTATGCAGAAGATGACCAGGATCATCTCAGTAAAACAGCCAGGTATTTTATTGGCGGGCAGCTTGCTTATGCCCGTGAGTTCAGCGCTATAACCAATCCTATAGTTAACTCATACAAACGGTTGGGCAGTGGATTTGAAGCGCCCCTCTATGTTGCCTGGTCGCTGCAGAATCGAACTTCCCTGATCCGGGTTCCGGCTGCTCATAGCAAGGTTGGCACCAGGGTTGAACTGCGTAGTCCGGATGCTACCTGCAATCCTTACCTGGCCCTGGCGGTTATATTGAAAGCCGGTTTAAAGGGAATTGAGGAAAAAATTGAGCCACCCGTTCCGCTGAATGGGAATAACTATGAACTGGAGAACAACCGGGTAAATAGCCTGGATCAAGCAGATAAACTGCCCCGTGATCTAGGAGAAGCCCTGCATTTAATGAATAAAAGCAGCTTTATGCGCAATACCGTAGGCAGCCATGTTCATGACCAGTTTATTGATCAGAAAACTACAGAGTGGGATTCTTACTGCAGTGAAATACACCCCTGGGAAATTAGTAATTTTCTGTCGGAGTATTGATACGGTTTAAATAAAATGATCAAGCGGTGGCTGTTTAAAGCCACCGCTTTTCTTTTTGGCCGCAGGGTATATTATTGTATCTGTACAAAAAAATGGCTGGGGCGGCAGGATTCGAACCTGCGAATGCGGATTCCAAAGACCCGTGCCTTGCCGCTTGGCGACGCCCCAGTGTTTGTGTATTATAACATACGGGCATGGATGACCATGCCCTTTTTATGTTTTTTGTGGGGTGAGTGATGGGATTCGAACCCACGGCCTCCAGGGCCACAACCTGGCGCTCTAACCAACTGAGCTACACCCACCAGGCAGATATTGCGCTGTTCATTTTAGCATGCTCGTTATAAAAAGTCAATGCTGTGCAGCAGCAGGAAACCGGTGGTCTGGCTTGAAATGCATAAAATTTTAACGCTACTTTGCTTATCCATCTTGTCGTCAGGGCCGGGATAATATAATATTTATCCTGGAGGGTGATTATTAGCGGGAAGAATGCAATAATAATAACTTATTGATGGAAGGCAGGTAGGTTGACAATGCGTTTTATAAGCGGCAGGTTGGTTATAGGTTTGGCAGTACTTGTAGTAGGGGTTTTGTTACTGTTAAACAATCTTGATATCGGGATTGATATAGAAATAGGACAAATCCTTAAACTCTGGCCGGTGATTCCGCTCATTCTTGGCCTTAACTGGTTATTTTTGTCTTTTGGTTCCACTGAGGCAGAGGGCGGGAGGAAGGTTTATTTTTCCTGGGGTCAGTTTGTCACCGCTCTTATTTTTATCGCTATCGGTATTGTTTTCCTCGGCCGGAATCTTAAACTGTTTGAGGTTGATTTAAGCCTGTTTTTTAACCTGCTCTGGCCGGTACTTTTAATCTTGATTGGTATTAGTTTGCTTCGGGGAAGGGCGCAAAATGGTGGTGGCCGTTTCACCTTTATGGGAGGAACAAATATTGGAGGAGCCCAGCCCTGGAAACTGGAAAGTGGAAGTTATTTCAGCCTGATGGGCGGCATTGAAATGGATCTTACCGCCGCCGAAATTGATGAAGGAGAAACGCTGCTTGATCTGACTGCCGTAATGGGCGGTATTGATGTGAAAATTCCCCGTGATTTGGCTGTTATTTATGAAGGTTCGGCAGTGCTTGGCGGGGTATCATTTAAAGATCAGGAAGATGGCGGTATAGTAGGCGGGCGGCGTGTAGAATATAACCTGACCCCGGAATCATCAAGGGTTTTGCGAATCCAGGCCAGGGCTATACTCGGTGGAGTCGAAATAAAGGAAGCTTAAACACCGGCAACCCTGTTTTTCAAAGCGGCGAATATTTTTTTGTGGGGTATTCCAGGGTGAAGTACTGAAATTTGTTCAAGGCAAACTGAAGCGCCGTAGTCCATTCCCTGGCATCCGGCCAGCAGCAAAACATCACCCGGTTGAATTGCGGCTAACCCCCTGGCGATAGCCTCGGGTAGTTCATTATATACTTCGGTGGCAATTCCTGCCCCGGACATAACGTCGCGGTATACCCGTTCCTCGGCTTCTGTTACAAAATCTTTTTCACTGACATGGCTGATGCTCTTTGTAGCAATCACTTTCTGCAGACCAATCTGGGGGGCCCAGCGGGCTATTGCCTCGGCATTTTCCCGGTTTACGGTTACCCCGCGGCTGCCCCGAATTGCATAAACCAGGTGCGCCTGCTGGTAATCCATAAGCTTCAGGGTGTTCAGGGTGACATCAATGTTACCGCTGTTGGCAAAATGATCATCAATAACCTTGTACGGGTTTTCAAAAATTAGTTCAAAACGTCTTTCAACGCCCCTGAAATTTTTCAACGCCCCGGTTATGGTTTCGGCCGGAATCCCGTATATAAGCCCGACCAGGGTGGCGGCCATGGCATTGTAAACTGAATGGAGACCCAGCACGGAAAGCTCAACCCGAAACCTTGCGGGCTGGTTGGCAAAGAGTTCTATGGGGCCTTTTTTTGTCAGTTCAACTGTAAAGTGCGCCCTGCCTGTGCTCAGGTCAAGATCGCTGACCAGGCAGTGGGCTTCGCGGTTTTTAAAACCGTAAGTTAGTGCTTTGGCTTTTGTGTTGGGAACCAGGGAAGCAGTATATGGGCAATCGAGGTTAAAGACCGCCCAGCTATTTTTCCCGGCTTCCAGGGCCAGGCTTGCTTTAGCCCTGAAGTAATTGTCGAATGAACCATGCAGGTCGATATGTTCGCGGCTAATGTTATTTACTACTACTGTATTAAAATCGGTGTGACCGACCCTTTTTAATTCCAGGCCGGATGAAGACACTTCCATGGCTGCATGAGTAACCTTATTATCGGCCATGCTTCGGAAATAGTGCTGTAGGTCCAGTGATTCGGGGGTGGTTAGTTCGGCAGGTAAAACCTGGTCCCCCATTTTTATTATCACAGTGCCCACCATGCCCGTATTAAGACCGTGCTCTTCAAAGATGCTGTTGATCATGTAGGTTGTTGTGGTCTTTCCGTTTGTTGCTGTTACACCGACCAGTTCAAATTCTGTTGAGGGATGGTTATAGTAGGCAGCAGCGAGTGCGGCCAGGGCGTGGCGGCTATCTTTTACCCTGTATTGGATGATCCCTGCATTTTCTACAAATTCTTCTACAACCGCCGCGGCAGCCCCTTTACTTTCAGCTTCCTTCAGATAAAGGTGCCCGTCTGTTTTATAGCCCCTGATACAGACGAAAAGATCACCGGCGGTTACCCTGCCCGAGTGGTAGGCTAACCCGGTGATCGGTTTGTTGATTCCGGGCAAAACATCAAGAATTTCGATTGCTTTTAAAATTTCGTTACTATCATTCATAGCCATCCTCCGCCCTGAGCGGTTTTTTCAGGTAGCAATTTGTTTTACCGGTAGTAGTGTCAAAAAGATTGTAATCCAAAGTAAGAGGGCCCGTCAAATGACGGACCCTCATTTTTTATTGGGTTTTTAATACCCTATTCACTTACTTCAATTGCTTCAACAGGGCATTCTTCTGCAGCTTCGCGAACTTTTTCTTCGAATTCTGCAGGAACAGGGCTTGCTTTTACTTCGGCTTTTTCATCACCCAGTTCAAAAACTTCCGGGCAAATGTCCTCGCAAATACCGCAGGCGCTGCAATCATCGTTTACTTTAACCTCCATGCTGATGCCTCCTTCAGTGGAAAATGATATATTCAATAAGTCATTTATTCGCTAAGCTTATCGTTTTCCCTTTTTTTTAAAAATCTTTTTTCTCTGCAATGTAACATTTCTTGCATTTTATCAGTTTAATCAATTTCCATGCCAATATTTTCAGTTGAAATAATCATATTTTTATGGTGACTAACTGCTAATTCTGTGGATAAAGGGGATGTAGAGTGGAAAAATGGAGGATCTGCTGTGGATAACCCTGTGTATATTGTGAGTAGAACAGACATTTGTTTTTAAGATCACTGCTATAGCAGGAAAAAATATTTTTGAAAAAGAAAATTGTTAACATAATATAATAATGGTCAGATTCGTTAAATTTAATCCATAGTTGCTTATTTGAGGCAGTTAAGCTTATAATTCGGTAAAAGGCGAAAGGAGAGATCAGTGTGAACAAAAAGTATTTGCTTTTAGTGGTCCTGACCTTATTAACCGGTTTATTGATGGTCGGATGTGGAGGAGGCGGCTGATAATCATAACATCAGGAACCGGTCTGGTTCCCTGAACTAATAAAAATACGCCTCACCATCGGGTTCCCGTTATGGGAATCGAGGTGAGGCGTTCAACCTTTTTATAGCGACAGGTTTAAGTCCTGAATTGTTTGGTTGTAAATTGTTCAGATAACCTCCAGTTGATCGGGGTAACGGGTCAGCTGTTCCAGGTTTTTCAGGCCCACCTTAAAAGTATCTTCAATGCCAACTGTACCTTCCCCGGGAAAAACAAACTTCGGTTCGAGGGCGAAGACCATATTTTCTTCCAGGACCATATCAAAACCCTTGGCAATAACCGGAAACTCATCAAGTTCTATTCCTACGCCATGCCCGATGAAGTTTACTTTCTCTGTGTATCCCATAAAATGGTTGGCCAGCCCGCTTTCTGAGGCTATTGCCTCAGCCCGGTCAAACAATTCTTTACCTGACACTCCGGGTTTTCCTGCGGAAATAATAGCTTCTTTGATCCGGAGAGACTGGTTGTAAGCTTCCAGCAAGTGTGTTTTTACTTCACCAATGGAAAAGATGCGGGTCTGATCTACCATGTAGCCATCCAGGACGGTAACAAAATCAACAAGGATAGGTTCATGAGGTTTGATTAATTTATAACCGGCCCCCTGCGGATAAGAGGGGTTTAGCCCCGGGCCTCCTGTTGGTCCGTCGAAAAAGCTTACAGCTGATGCGTTTTCCCCGGATAAGATATGTCCAAAATGCATCTCCTGGTTAAAACCACGCATTCTGACTGCACCCTGGTGGCCCAGGCTGCGGGCCTTACTTTCGAGCAGCCCGGCCAGTTCAACTTCGCTCATACCTTCCCTGATTGTTTCGTGGGCATATTTAAAAACAGCCTCGTTTACAGCTGCTGCTTTTTGAATAAGCGCCAGTTCGTATATCGATTTAACTGATCTGATCTTACGGATTGCCCCGGAAATATCGGCCAGCTCATAATTTTCCAACAATTTTTTATAGCGCATGTAGAGATTGAACGGCAAAACATCATTTTCCATACCAATTTTAGCGCCGGCTGGAACTGCTTCTTCAAGAATTTTTTTTAACTCTTCCCATCCCCTGAATGGCAAAATCCTTGCCAGGGGGCTTTCCTGTTCGGCCCGGGTCAGGGCCTTTTTTACTATAAGGGTTGGTTCTCCTTCAGTGGGAATAAATAAATGTGCGTTTTGTCCGCTGCCGCTGAAATAGAATAAGTCGGCCCGCTGCAGGATCAGGGTACCGGCAAGATTATCTTTTTGCATGGCAGCCTGGAGGGCGCTGATTCTTTTGGAGATTTCTTCCAGGGGAATCATTAAAAAACTCCTTTCTGCTAGGGCTTAAATGGAATAGTGGATACCATATATTCATATATCCAAAGTAAAAACAGGCAAATAAAAAGGGAGCATGCAATTTAATCATACCATAACAGGTAAGATTAAGCTTTATACTCCCATTGTTTGTTAAACTGTCTATATGTTATGCCAGCTCAAATAATCCGGCTGCGCCCATTCCACCGCCGATACACATGGAAACGACACCGTACTTCAGTTTGCGACGGCCCATCTCGTGCAGCAGGGTTGCCGTTAGCTTGGCGCCGGTGCAGCCCAGGGGATGGCCCAGGGCTATTGCTCCGCCGTTAACATTTACTATATCCGGGTTAAGGCCCAGTTCACGCATGCAGTAGAGAGCCTGTGAAGCAAAAGCTTCGTTAAGTTCAAACAGTTCAATGTCATTTATTGTTTTACCGGTCAGTTTCATTAATTTAGGTATGGCATAGGCAGGTCCGACACCCATGATTTCCGGTGGGCAGCCGGCAACAGCATAGCCACGGAAAACGGCTAGCGGTTTCAGGCCCAGGGCTGCTGCCTTGTCAGCAGACATAACTACTGTTGCAGCAGCACCATCGCTGGTCTGAGATGAGTTGCCTGCGGTAACCGAACCTTTCACATGAAAAGCGGGGCGCAGTTTGGAAAGGGCTTCCAGGCTGGTGTCCCTGATCCCCTCGTCAACATCGAAAGTAAAAGCTTCTTCGACAATTTTATTATCCGGACCAACTGAGCGATTTACTACTTTAAGGGGTAATATTTCATCTTTGAAGCGACCTTCTTTTGTTGCTGCCGCAGCTTTCTGTTGGCTGGCCAATCCGAATTTATCCTGATCTTCCCGGGAAATGTTGAATTTTTGGGCTACATTTTCAGCGGTAATGCCCATTGGGGTATAGGTTTCTATATGCTTCTCGGCCAAAACCGGACTTGGAGCAAGTTTGTTCCCGCCCATGGGAACCATACTCATACTTTCAACCCCGCCGGCAACAATAACATCGGCAAAGCCGCACATGATTCTTTCAGCGGCCAGGGCGATTGATTGAAGACCAGAGGAGCAAAAGCGGTTAACTGTCTGTCCCGGTACGCTGTCCGGGAGTCCGGCTTGCAGGGCGACAATACGACCCAGATTCATGCCCTGCTCTGCTTCCGGAAAAGAACAGCCGAGAATAACATCTTCAATTTCAGCAGGGTCCAGGCCTTTGGCCCGGGCAATTGCTTCCCGGACAACCTCAGAACCCATGTATTCAGGACGCGTATAACGCAGTTTGCCCCGGGGCGCCCTGCCGATTGCTGTTCGTACACTGGAAACTATAACAGCTTCTTTCATTCTATTTACCTCCTCCTTTAATTCCTTAAGGGCTTGCCCGTAGTCAGGAAATGGCTGATCCGTTCCTGCGTTTTTTCCTCGCCCAGCAGTCTCAGGAATGCTTCTCTTTCGATATCCAACAGGTATTGCTCGCTGACCGGGCTATCGGGTTTAATATTGCCGCCGCAGAGCACATAGGCAATTTCGTTGGCTATTTTCATTTCATGCTCGGTAATATAGCCTCCCCAGAACATATTCTGAACCCCGGCCTTGAAGGTGGCCACCCCATATTCGCCAAGCACAATGATCGGTTTCGGGGTGGGTGGTTCATAACCTTCCATATGCATGGCCAGGGCAGTTTTCTTGGCATCGTGAATCAGGTAGTCCTGGTTAACCGTCACCTTGTCAGTTGCCCTGAAGAAGCCCAGTTCCTGGGCATGACGGGCGCTGGTAGCTACAGTAGCCATGGCAATTGCTTCGAATGCTTTCTGAACGTAGGGCAGACGGTCTACTTTTGTGTCTTCCCTCAGGCCCTCGGTGTAGCGGATTAACATCTCCTTGTTGCCGCCCCCGCCGGGTAACAGGCCCATACCCATTTCAACCAGGCCGATGTATGTTTCGGCGGCAGCCTGGATACGGTTGCAGTGAAGGACTACCTCCATACCCCCGCCCAGGGTCATCTGGAAAGGTGCACCAACAACAGGAATTTTTGAGTACTTCATTTTCATCAGGCCGTCCTGGAGCTGTTTCGCGGCATCGCTGATCATGTCCCAGTCGCCCGACTGGGCTCCCATTAGCATCAGGGCTACATTAGCTCCCACGCAGAAATTGCTCTCCTGGTTGGCGACGATCATTCCGACGTAGTTTTTTTCTGCTTCTTCAACCGCTTCATGGATGAAGTTCCAGAAAAGCGGTGATAGCGCCTGGCGCGGGCTGTGCTGCTGCAGGCAGCAGATGCCGTCTCCCAGGTCAACCAGACTGCCGTCATCGTTGCCGATAATAACTTTATTTTGTTTTTTCAGGGCAGGCAGGCTGATAATTTCAGTGCTGACCGGAACAGGTTTGTAGCTCTTTGAGCTGAAATCGTAATAGGAAAGAGCCCCGTTTTCGTCTTCAATATAAAAACTGTCATGGCCGCCGGCAAGCATTTCTTCTACATTAGCAGGGATTGTTTCACCCTCTCCCCGCATTTTTTCAACGCTTTCTTTCAGGCCTATGGCATCCCAGCTTTCGAATGGGCCGAGTTTCCAGTTGAAGCCCCAGCGCATGGCCCGGTCGATATTAACAATGTCATCAGATATTTCGGGAACCAGTTTTGCACTGTAAATTAGAAACTTCTTGGTTAGTTCCCAGGCGAATTTTCCTGCTTTTTCTTCGGCGGAAACAAGCATTTTATAGCCAACAGGAAGTTCTTCATGCCGGGTTTTACCAAGAATATCGAAACGCGGTTTTTCTTTGGGCCGGTATTCCAGGTTTTCATAATCGATGGCAAATATTTCTGATCCGCCCTCACCTTTAACCTTTTTATAAAAACCCTGCCTGGTTTTATCGCCCAGCATCTTGTTTTCAATCATATTCTGCAGAAATGCAGGAATCTCAAAAGCAACTTTTTCTTCGGGATCGCTGCTCTTGTCATAAACAGTTCGGGCAACATGAACGAATGTGTCAAGACCGACCATATCCAGGGTTCGGAATGAGGCGCTCTTGGGGTGGCCCATTGGCGGTCCCGTTATGGTGTCAACCTCTTCAATAGTCATGTTTTCCTGCTGCATCAGCTTGATAGTATGCATCATGGCGTAAGTTCCGATGCGGTTGGCAATGAAGTTTGGGGTATCTTTAGCGAAAACGACTCCCTTGCCAAGAACTTTTTCACAAAACCGGTGCATTGTCTGTAAAACTTCATCAGTTGTATCATCACAGGGGATGATTTCCAGCAGCTTCATGTAACGAGGCGGGTTAAAGAAGTGGGTTCCGATAAAATATTTTCTGAATTCCGGGGAGTTTTCTTTAACCATTTCATTGATGGATAGGCCGGAAGTATTAGAGGATACTACTGTGCCCGGAGTCCAGTTGTCTTCAACCTGTTTGAAAACTTTCTGCTTGATATCCATTCTTTCGACGATTACTTCTACGATCCAGTCGATATCTTTCAGTTTGGCCATATCGTCCTGGAAGTTACCCGGGGTAATCAGGTCGGCGTTTGATTGGCGGTATAGAGGCGCCGGTTTTTGTTTCGCCAGATCTGCCTTACCCTTATTCGAAAGACGGTTACGCACTTCGGGGCTGTCGAGAGTTAAACCCTTTGCTTCTTCTTCAGGGGTCAGCTCACCGGGAACTATGTCAAGCAGTAGAACGGGAATGCCGACGTTGGCCAGGTGAGCAGCGATTGTGGCACCCATAACACCGGCACCAAGAACAGCAGCCTTTCGTATCTCTTTCAAGGCCATTAAAATACCTCCTTGTAACATGAGTTTATCCTGGCGGTAGCAATCAATATTTATAATAAAATGATAAAAGCATTTAAAGGCCCTTAACCAGCAGATCGGATATGGGCTTTTGCAGGGTAACCAGGTCATATGGTTTGCCGGACATAACCCAGCAGGTGACAACTTCATCTACAGCGCCGAAGATCACTTTTCGGGCTACCCTTTTATCCAGATTTTGCCGGAAAAAGCCTTCTGTTTTTCCTTCTTCGATCACCTCCTCAATTAGAACAAAATAGTTTTTCAGCGGTTTGGATATACCCCGGTTGATAGCCTGATCAATTTGCCGCAGTTCAATTTGGGTTACCCTGGCTTGATCGGGATTACTGTAAAGGGTTTTCAGGTGATAGGTGATAATTGTATTCAACTTCTCAATGGCATTACTGCACTGGCTCAACTCGTTGTTCAGGTTTTCAACAAAGGAGTTCATGAGGCTTTGGAATAGTGAAATCAGGATATCTTCTTTATTGTTGAAGTAAATGTAAACTGTACCGTCGGCAACCCCGGCTTCCCGGGCTATATCGGCAACCCTGGTGCGGTGGTAACCGGCAAGGGCGAAGGATTTTACGGCTGCGTCCAGTATAACCTGGTACTTTTCGCCGGTTCGTTTGGCCACAGTTTCCCTCCCCCCGAAAATAATGAATGAATACTCATTCGTTATATATTGTATATTGTTTTTTGATAACAATCAAGATATGTCACAATATTTAATGAAAAAATTTATTGGTCAGTTATATGGTAAAATTTTGATGTGGCAGTTTTTGATCGGGGTTGGCTTATTTACCTCATGGAGTGGGTGTTATTAACAGTTGTATCGTTAATTTTTATGTGTTAATATATATTTGCCTGTTGACGCCTGCATAAAAGGCGTTTTTATTATTAAACCCGGTCTTAATCACAGGACCCGACTGAACAAATATATTATTTCTGTATAAATTTGAATTGAAGGTAAGGAGATGACTTTATGTTAAAAAGTAAGGAAAATCTTGAGAATAGTAAGGTTAAGCTGGAGATAGAAGTTGCAGCGCCCGATGTTGATACTGCCCTGGCTAAAGCTTACCGGAAAGTTGTAAAAAAAGTTAACCTTCCGGGCTTTCGTAAGGGAAAAGTGCCCCGCCGGATTCTTGAAACGAGGTTCGGACCGGAAATTTTGCATGAAGAAGCGCTCGAACTTCTTGTACCCCCGGCTTATGATGAGGCTTTAAAAGAAGCTGATATTGATCCGATCAACCATCCCGATTTTGAATTGGTGACTATTGAAGAAGGAAAACCTCTGGTATTTAATGCCGTGGTTGAAGTAGTTCCGCCGGTAGAGCTCGGTTCTTACCAGGGGTTGGAGGCAGAGCAGGAGGAAGTGGAGGTTGACCAGGTTCAAATTGATCATCATCTTTATATGCTGCGTGAACAAAATGCCCGGCTGGTTCCTAAAGATGAGGGGACTGTTGAAGAAGGCGACCTTGTTTCCATCGATTTTAAGGGTTTTATCGACGATAAGCCATTTGAAGGGGGAGAAGCCGAAAATTATTCTCTTGAGATTGGCTCCAAGTCATTTATCCCCGGTTTTGAAGATCAGTTAATCGGCTCTTCACCGGATAAAGAGGTTGAAGTAAAGGTAAAATTCCCCGACAATTACAGTAAAGAAGATATCGCCGGTAAAGATGCACTTTTTAATGTAGTGGTAAAACAGATTAAACAAAAAGATCTTCCCGAACTCGATGACGAGTTTGTTAAAGAAGTAAGCGAATTTGAAACGCTGGAAGAGATGAAAGCAGATTTACAAACTAAGTTGCTTAAGAATGCCGAAGATCAGTCGAAATCTAAACTGGAAGAAAGTTTAATAGAAACAGTTACTCAGGCTTCGCAGGTTGATGTGCCTAAAGTACTGGTGGACAGGCAGATAGACCGAATGCTGGGTGACCTTGAAAATTACCTGCGCTACCAGGGTGTGGGGCTGGACCAGTTTATTGAAATGGCTGGTAAAAGTAAGGATGACCTGCGTGAGGAGCGAAGGGAAGAAGCAGAGCAGCGGGCCAAGGCCAATCTTGTTCTCGACGCAATTGCCAAAAAAGAAGGAATTAATGTTGAAGATAGCGAACTAGAGGCCAAAATTGCGGAAATAGCCGAAAGCTATAGTGATGATCCTGAAAGGGTCAGGGGAATCCTGCAAAATCAGGGCCGTATTCCGGTTATGAAAGAAGAAATACGCATTCGCAAGGTAATTGATCTGCTTGTTGAAAACGCACAGATAACCAAGGTCAAACCGGATAAAGAAAAGAACAATGAAACCGAAAACGGGCAGCAGGAGGAGCTTGCTGAGTTTGTTGGGGCGAATGAAACCGATACTGAAGATAATGCCGGTAAACATGATAGTTGAGGTATGTTATAATAGATAAAGTAGGAATGGTTATTAATAAATGAATTTAAGGAGGGCTTAACATGAGTGTACTGGTTCCTATGGTAGTGGAACAAACCAGCCGCGGCGAGCGGGCTTATGATATATATTCCCGGTTATTAAAGGATAGGATTATTTTTCTCGGCAGTGCGATTGACGATAACGTTGCCAACCTTATAGTTGCCCAGATGCTTTTTCTGGAATCTGAAGACCCGAAAAAAGATATCAACCTTTATATAAACTCACCGGGCGGTTCCGTTTATGCCGGCATGGCGATTTTGGATACAATGCGATACGTTAAACCGGCAATTTCTACAATTTGTGTTGGGTTGGCGGCCAGTTTTGGCGCTGTTTTACTCTCGGCCGGAGAAAAAGGCAAGCGTTTCGCTCTGCCTAACTCAAGAATAATGCTTCACCAACCGGCTGGTGGTGCCCAGGGACAGGCAGTGGATATTGAGATTCATGCCAGGGAAATTCTTAAAATACGCGAAACCCTGAACACTATTCTGGCTGATAATACAGGCCAGCCAGTTGAAACAATAGCCCGTGATACTGACAGAGACTTTTTCATGTCTGCCGAAGATGCAAAGCAGTACGGGCTAATTGATGAAATTCTGAGCAACAGATCATAATAGCGGAGATGAGGTGATTTCTCCAAATGTTTAAATTTAATGAAGAAAAAGGACAACTGAAGTGCTCTTTTTGTGGAAAAAGCCAGGAACAGGTAAGAAAACTGGTGGCCGGCCCGGGAGTATATATCTGCGATGAATGCATAGAGCTCTGTAATGAAATTATCGAGGAAGAGATCGGTGATGAAACTGAGCTGGGAAAGGTCGAACTACCTAAACCCCAGGATATCAAGGATGTTCTCGATCAATACGTAATTGGCCAGGAAGGTGCTAAAAAAAGCCTTTCTGTTGCAGTTTACAACCATTATAAAAGGGTTAATGCCGGGCAGAAAGCAGATGATGTTGAACTGCAAAAAAGTAATATAGTCCTGGTTGGGCCGACTGGAGTGGGTAAAACCCTGCTGGCCCAAACATTGGCCAGGATACTAAATGTTCCCTTTGCTATAGCCGATGCCACATCGCTTACCGAGGCCGGTTATGTGGGTGAGGATGTGGAAAATATCCTGCTCAAGTTAATTCAGGCTGCCGACTACGATTTGGAAAAGGCGGAAAAAGGGATTGTTTACATTGATGAAATTGATAAAATAGCCCGAAAAACGGATAATCCTTCAATTACCCGTGATGTTTCCGGGGAAGGAGTCCAGCAGGCTCTCCTGAAGATTCTGGAAGGTACTGTAGCCAGTGTTCCTCCGCAGGGCGGGCGCAAACACCCGCATCAGGAATTTATGCAGATCGATACAACGGATATCCTGTTTATCTGCGGTGGAGCTTTTGACGGACTTGAAAAAATAATTCAAAACCGCATTGGCAAGAAAGGTATTGGTTTCGGGGCCGAAGTGTTATCACGTGATGATAATAACCTTGGTAACATACTAAAGGAGATTCTACCCCAGGATCTGCTCAAGTACGGGCTTATCCCGGAATTTGTTGGTCGTATTCCCGTAATCGCCACTCTCGATCCTCTGGATAGTGAAGCGTTTGTGCGGATTTTAAAAGAACCGAAAAATGCTTTAACCAAGCAGTATCAAAAAATATTCGAGCTTGACGGGGTTGCCCTGGAGTTCAAGGATAACTGTCTTGAAGCAATCGCTGCAGAGGCGATAAAGAGGGATACCGGGGCCAGGGGTTTAAGGGCTATTCTTGAAGAAACCCTGCTTGGGGTGATGTTTGATCTTCCTTCGAGAGACGATGTCGAAAGATGTGTAGTTACCAAAGAAGTAGTAATAAACAAGGAAGCCCCTATTCTTGCAACCAGGGATAAACGCAAGAAAAAAGAAGAAACAGCCTGACAATAGCAATCAGTCGGGTTTTGATTAATGGAAGTCACATAATAGTAATAGCAAAGCGGGAAGCGAATACGGCATGGTTGGGGCTTCTCGCTTTATCTATATAGGAAGGAGACTTTTTCCTGATGAAAAAAAACAGCGAACGGTTACCGGTACTGCCCCTTAGGGGTGTCCTGGTATTTCCGGATATGGTTCTGCACCTTGATGTAGGCCGCGAACGTTCAATATCTGCTCTTGAAAGGGCAATGATGAAGGATAACCGCATCCTGCTGGTTACACAAAAAGAAGCGAAGACTGATGAACCGGAGAAAGAAGATCTGTTTGAAGTTGGCTCTGTGGCCAGGATAAAACAAATGATTAAGCTTCCCGGAGGGACAATACGGGTCCTGGTTGAGGGATTAAACCGGGCTCGCATTCTGAGCCTTTTAACGGAAGAGCTGTTTCTGGAAGCCGATGTAGAAGTAATAAATGATGATACAAGGAAAAATGCAGAAATAGAAGCACTGATGCGCAGTGTGCTTTTCCAGTTTGAGCAGTACATTAAGCTGAGCCGTAAAGTACCGCCGGAAACCCTGACAACTGTATCAGATATTGAGGAACCCGGGCGGTTTGCTGATATTATTGCTTCTCATTTAAGTTTGAAAATACAGCAAAAACAGGAGATACTCGAAGCGATAGAACTGCCCGAACGGTTGGAAAAGCTGAATGATATTCTAAGCCGCGAAATGGAAATACTGGAAATTGAGCGCAAGATTAACCTGCGGGTACGTAAGCAAATGGAGAAAACCCAGAAGGAATATTACCTGCGCGAGCAGATGAAAGCTATTCAGAAAGAGCTTGGTGAAAAAGACGAACGAATGGCGGAAGCGGAAGAATATCGTGAAAAAATAGCCGAAGCCGGTCTCCCTGAAGAGGTTGAAGAAAAGGCTTATAAGGAAGTCGAGCGCCTGGAAAAAATGCCCCCGGCAGCAGCAGAAGGTATAGTAATCAGGACTTACCTGGATTGGCTGCTGGAGCTGCCCTGGGCTTTGGAAACAGAAGACCGCCTTGATCTGGATATTGCTGAAGACATTCTTAATGAAGACCACTACGGACTGGATAAGGTTAAAGAAAGAATTATAGAATACCTGGCTGTGCGTCAGCTGGCTGAAAAACTGAAGGGGCCAATTCTTTGCCTTGTTGGTCCCCCTGGTGTGGGTAAAACTTCCCTGGCGAAATCGGTAGCCAGGGCCCTGGAACGAAATTTTGTAAGGATATCTCTCGGGGGAGTTAGAGATGAAGCTGAAGTTCGCGGACACCGGCGAACTTATATTGGAGCTCTTCCCGGGCGTATAATCCAGGGAATGCGCCAGGCCAAGTCGAAAAACCCTGTTTTTTTAATGGATGAAATTGATAAAATGTCGACAGATTTCCGTGGTGATCCTTCTTCTGCCCTGCTCGAGGTGCTTGATCCCGAGCAGAATAATAGTTTCAGCGATCATTATATTGAAGTGCCTTTTGACCTGTCACAGGTAATGTTTATTACTACTGGCAATACCACATACAATATTCCCCAGCCCCTGCTCGACAGGATGGAGCTGATTCATATTCCCGGTTATACCGAGGAAGATAAGGTGCAAATTGCTGCTCAGTACCTGATTCCCAAGCAGCTGAAAGAACACGGTTTGAGTGATGATAACCTGAATATCTCTGAAGGTACAGTGAGGAGGATAGTCAGGGAATATACCCGTGAGGCCGGGGTGAGGAATCTCGAGCGTAATATTTCCACGATCTGCCGCAAGGCGGCGCGCGAAGTGGTTAAAGATCGCAGCAAATCGATAAAGCTGACTAAAACCAACCTTCAAAAATATCTCGGTGTACCCCGCTATCGTTTCGGTTCTGCCGAAAAAGATAATGAAATCGGTGTGGCGACTGGCCTGGCCTGGACAGAAAGTGGTGGCGACATACTTTCTATAGAGGTTACCCTGATGAAGGGTAAGGGTAAAATGACCCTGACCGGACAACTTGGTGAAGTAATGCAGGAGTCTGCCAAGGCTGCCATGAGTTATATTCGCTCAAGGGCTGAATCTCTGGGCCTGGAAGAAGGATTTTACGAAGATATCGATATTCATATTCACGTACCCGAGGGTGCCATACCGAAGGACGGACCTTCGGCCGGTATAGCCATGGCGACAGCGCTTGCTTCTGCCCTGACTAAAACTGCGATCAGAAATGATGTAACCATGACCGGGGAAATTACCCTGCGGGGCAGGGTATTGCCCATAGGTGGGGTCAAGGAAAAAATGCTGGCAGCGCACCGAGCTGGAATTAAGTATATGCTGTTACCAGCTGAGAACCGCCGCGATTTAAGTGATATTCCGGCCAACGTGCGACGTAAGGTTGAGGTAAAACTGGTTGAACATATGGATGAAGTTCTGGATTTGGCTCTTGTTGCCCCAGTCTGCGGAAACAAAAAGAATGCTAAAGGTAAAAAAGTAAAAAGAGATTCAACTCCGTCAATTGAAAAAAATGAAGGTGATTCTGCTTTTCAGCATTAAAGGGTTTAAGCTTGCGGGAAAGTATATTTACGGAGGCTGACGGGAGTGGGGTATGAAGATGAAAGTAAACAAGGCTGAATTACAGGCAGCTGCTTATAACATTAAGGATTTTCCTGATTGGGATCTACCCGAAATCTCTTTTATCGGAAGGTCGAATGTTGGTAAGTCATCCCTGCTGAACAGCTTAATCGGTAGAAAAAACCTGGCCCGGATAAGTTCAACGCCCGGCAAAACCAGGGGCTTGTATTTTTATGTAATCAATGATCGGTTTTGTTTTGTTGACTTACCCGGTTATGGGTATGCAAAAGTGTCTAAAAAGGAGCGCGAACGCTGGGCGCCGATTATAGAAGACTACCTGGCCGCCAGGAGTAATCTGCGTGGTTGCCTGCACCTGGTTGACTGTCGTCACGAACCGACTGAAGATGATATTCTAATGTCCGAATGGCTGCGGGCTCATACCATTCCAACTTTAACCGTGGCAACCAAGTCCGATAAACTTTCACGCAGCGCTGCTTTGAGGCAGCTGAATATAATTGGTAAAAAACTGGGTCTTTTCGAAGAGGATCGGCTGATGCCCTTTTCTTCCCGTACCGGCAGCGGACGTGACGATCTCTGGAAAGCAATAAACGGTTTAATATAAATATTGTGTTTTGAGGTGAACAGTTTGCCTTTTGCCGGTATTGATGTAGGTTCCATAACTGCTGAAGCAGTAATTGTTGACGACGGGAAATTGATCAATTATGTTATCTGTCAGACCGGTGTCAATAGTAAGGCAGCCGCTCAAATAGCTCTTGAAACTGTGCTGGGGAAGACAGGGCTGAGCTGGTCTGACCTGAATTATATAGTTTCTACAGGTTACGGGAGGGTCAGTGTAGATATTGCCGATAAGCAGGTTACTGAAATAACCTGTCACGGTGTAGGCGCTTATTTTCAGAACAACTTGGTCAGAACTGTAATTGATATTGGCGGTCAGGATAGTAAGGTGATTCGCCTGGACGATAGAGGGCGTGTGACAGATTTTGCCATGAATGATAAATGTGCGGCCGGGACCGGCCGCTTTTTGGAAATGATGGCCGGGGCCCTTGAAGTTAATCTTGATCAGCTGGCCAACCTGAGTAACGTTTCTTCTAACCCGGTTTCGATCAGTAGTATGTGCACAGTGTTTGCCGAATCGGAGGTTGTTTCTCTGATTGCCCGGGGCCAGCCCAGGGAGGATATTGCCCGGGGTTTACACCAGGCTATTGCAGAACGCACTGCCGGATTGATCGGCAGGGTAGGGTTTGTGGAAAAGGTAATGATGACCGGTGGAGTAGCGCTAAATAGTGCTGTTGTGCAGGCAATTGGCGATAAGCTTAAAACGCAGATTTTAGTACCCCGCGAACCGCAAATAACCGGAGCCCTGGGGGCAGCTTTACTTGCCGAAGCCGAATACAAGGCAGCCGGATAGATTCAGGTTTTTTTGTATCAGCCCCCAAAGCCCCGTGAAAGGTATTCCCGGGACTGTTTAATTCTCAATAAGATGAGCCAGGCCGTTGCGGCGCAGGCTCTTTTTGATTTCTATACTGAAAAAGGCAACAATAAATATCTTAATCAGGTCAAAAATTATGAACGGGGCTATTCCGACCAGGATCACCTGGCTAATGCTGAACTGCATCAATAACCCGAGCTGAAGTGCTCCACAGCAATAAACTGCCATGACAGCAGGAAGCAGTGAAAAAGTATATCTTAAAACACTATTACCCTCCTGCTTTTTTATAAGCAACCCTGCAATTAGCACCGCCGGAAGGAATCCCCATAGATAACCACCTGTCGGACCGGATAAAATTGCCATTCCACCCCTGGCCAGGGAAAAAACCGGTACGCCTGCTGCCCCGAGCAGTAGGTAGGCTGACACTGAAAGCAGGCCATTTCTTGGGCCAAGCAGGGCTGCTGTAAGAAGCACACCGATTAGCTGCCCGGTGAAGGGAACTGGGCTGAAAGGCAGTGGTATGGCTAATTGAGCCAGCAGGGTAGTTAATGCAGCGCAAAAAGCTGCAGTGGTTAGTTTTGTTAAATTCATTAAAGAATCTCCCCGTAACGGACAGAGTGCAAAATATTATTACTGTCTTTGATCAGCAGGGTACCATCATCATCCAGGTCTATTGCTTTTCCTCTTATAAGCCCTTCCGACCGACTGACGGTAACCTGGCTGCCCAGGGTTGAGCTGATTTTTTTCCACTCACTGCGAAAAGGTTTGAACCCTTCCGATAGGAATTGTCTGTAAGCCTCGACCAGCGAATTTTGCAGTTCGACCAGGAGTAGTGTGCGGTTTATATCTTTACTGTATTCAATAGCCAGCGAAGTTGCCTGGTTGCTTATTTCAGCCGGAAAGCTATCCCTGTCCTGGTTAACATTGATGCCAATTCCGGTGATCAGGTATTCAATATGTTCAGGCTCTCCCTTCAGCTCGGTTAGGATGCCGGCAGTTTTTTTCCCATTGATTAACAGGTCGTTAGGCCATTTAACCTGTACCGGCAGGGCAAAGGATTTAACCAGACAGCGAGCCAGGGCCACTGCAGTAACTAGCGTGACGGGTGTTGCTTCAGCAGGAGACAGGTTATGCGGCAGCAGTAAAATGGAAAACCAGAGCCCCTTTCCCGGTGGGGAAATCCATTTGCGTCCAAGGCGTCCCCGTCCCTCGGTTTGCTCCTCGGCAACCAGGGTATGGAACTGGGGAGCACCGTTTTCGGCCATCCGGCGCATTTCCCTGTTTGTTGAATTGACAGAACTAAGGTAGTGGATATTGTATTGTTTCAGAATATCTTGATCAAGCTGATCCGGTTCTCCATCCATCCGATAACCCCGGTTAGGGCGGGAGCTGATCCGATAGCCGTTCTCTCTTAATTCCTTAACCTGTTTCCAGATTGCCGTGCGGCTGACCCCCAGGTTTTTACTTAATTTTTCGCCGGATATGTAGCGGTCCCTGTTTTCATACAGTATTGTAAGGACTGTTGCCTTCAGATTTTTCTTTATTTTCCTCATCTCCCCGGAGGTTCACTATTATTGATAGTAAGTAAAACCCGTTTAAATGTCAACTTTTAAAAATGCAAATAGTTGACGATTTAATTTGTAATAAATGATTCCTGACGGCAGCTCTCCAGAAGATTCTTGACAGGTACAGTAGGGGTGTAAGAAGTTGCAGCAAAAAAATGACGCGGTATAATTACCGCGTCAAGTAGAATATATATAAAAAGAGGGGGTCAACTCACCTATATTATAAATAGACTATATTACAGTTATATTACAAACAGGTTTTTTTTCCATTACATTTTTGCGTTTACCAGAATAAAGTGATTGCTTTATATTTGTATCAGTTTTCTGTATAATGTAAATCATGAGACAGGTTTGTTACTGCTGCTACTTCCCGCTGTATTGGCGGAGTAAAAGCAGGTAATGACAGGATAACAGGGAGTAAATCATGCGTTACGCGGTAGATTATATTGTAAAAAACCCACAGTCAGTAACGGGCGATATAGCATTGCAAACAGTTGTTGAAAAGCTGCTTAATTCGCGGCAGGGTTTCCTTTGCCTGGTTAAGGAAGATAAGCTGGAAGGGGTAATCACCGCTTCTTCTGTAATGCATGCCTGCAGTAAAAGTAAAGAGGCGGATCATCTTAAAGCAGTAGATCTTACTCTTGATAATCTTCCCATTGTCAGTAGCTCGCTGGCCTGGAACGAGCTGGTTGGGTACTTTAAAACAAAAGAGGCAATCCTGGTTGCCGACCCTGCCGGAAAAATTATTGGGGTGGTTACGCCGGCGGCATTTATCAACCGCCTTTCGGCCAAGGTTTCGGAACTGGAAAGAGAACTTGATGCAATCATTAACTTTTCATCGGACGAAATTATAGTTGCCGACGGTAAGGGCCGGGTTTTACGGGCAAATGCCCTTTTTGAAGAGAATTTTGGGGTCAAGTTGTTAGATGTAATCGGAAAGAATGTCAGTGAGCTGGAGAAGAAAAAAATATTTACCCCATCGGTTACCAGGCTGGTAATAGATAAAAAGAGCGCCCAGACTGTAATCCAGTCGCACCGGGATGGTCGAAAACTACTGGCTACCGGAACTCCTGCCCTAAACCGGGATGGTTCTGTATTCAGGGTGATTGTTAATACCAGGGACATTACCAGGTTGAACAGTCTCAAGCGCCAGCTTGAAGAGGCAGAGCTGCTGAAAAATCGTTATCAGCAGGAATTAATTGAGTTGCGCCAGGGTTACCTGAACAGTGGGGAAATTGTCGCCTCCAGTCCTGCAATGAAGGATCTGCTCAAGGTTGCCAAGAAAATAGCTGCTGTAAATTCAACAGTTCTTTTAACCGGCGAATCGGGTGTGGGGAAGGGGATGATCGCCCGTTTTATACATAACACCAGCCCCCGCGCAGAAAATGCTTTTACCGTGGTTAACTGCGGGGCTATTCCGGAGAACCTGCTGGAAAGTGAGCTTTTTGGCTATGCCGGAGGCGCTTTTACCGGGGCGCTGCGTGAAGGTAAAATTGGTAAGCTTGAGCTGGCCAACCGGGGTACTCTTTTCCTTGATGAAATTACCGAACTTCCTCTTAATCTACAGGTAAAGCTGCTTCATGTCATTCAGGAAGGGATTATTACCCGGATCGGTGAGTCAAAAGAGATAAAACTGGACCTCCGTTTTATCGCAGCGACAAACCGTGATATTGCCAGGCTGGTTGAAGAGGGAAAGTTCCGTGAAGACCTCTATTTCAGGCTTGACGTAATACCCCTGCTGGTTCCACCTCTCAAGGAAAGAGCTGATGATATAAGAGCGTTGGCCGACCAGTTTTTATTCAAGTTTAACAGGCGCTTTCTGCAGGAAAAATATTTTACACCTGAGACATATCAATATCTGGAAAAATATCACTGGCCGGGCAACGTCAGGGAGCTGGAAAACCTGGTTGAACGCTTGATGATTGTTGTTGATGGAAATGAAATTGGGCCGGATCAACTGCCCCGCCGGATCACCGGAAATGATCTTGTGGAAAAAGGTTCAGAATCGCCGCTTAAACTGCAGCCACTAAAAGAAGCCCGTGAAAAACTTGAACGGGAGTTGCTGACAGAGGCACTGCGTGTTTGCCGCAGTACCTATGAAATTGCTGAGATACTACAGGTTGACCAATCTACTGTTGTCAGGAAGCTGCACAAATATAAAATTGGTTCAGGGCAGTAGTTAGAACAGGGCCTTACCCCCGAATTTGATGCATTTACGCATCAGATTTCAATGAATTATTGCATCAGATCGGCCGTTTTTTTAGGCAGTCCAGTTCTCTTAATAATCTATATACTTTAAAAGTCCTTAAACAGGGACTTTTTTCATATCCGGAATTTTTATGCTATGAATGCTTTATTGGCACTACTTTTGCAAATAAGATTATTAAGACCATAAAACAGGGAGGAGTAAAACTAAATGACAAAAGAAAATGCAACCCCGGAATACCGCCCGGGACCAAAATCAGCTGAGTTGATTAAAGTGCGCGACCAGAATGTTGCCCGGGGGATTTCCTATGTGATGCCTGTTTTTGTTAAAGAGGCAAAGGGAGCCCGGATTACTGATGTTGATGGCAATGAATTTATAGATTTTGCAGGTGGGATTGGGGTTAACAATCTTGGGAACAGCCATCCTGCAGTTGTAGAAGCAATAAAAAAACAGGCCGACCAGTACCTGCACACCTGTTTCATGGTGGCCATGTATGAACCCTACGTGAGGCTGGCTGAAAAGCTTAACAGTTTTACACCGGGAGATTTTCCGAAAAAAACCGCTCTTTTCAACAGCGGGGCGGAAGCGGTGGAAAACGCCGTTAAACTAGCAAGAAGAAATACGAAAAAAACAGCCATTGTTGCCCTTGAGTGTGCTTTTCACGGACGCACCCTGATGACCATGACTTTAACTTCAAAAGTTAAGCCATATAAATACGGATTTGGCCCCTTCGCTCCGGATGTCTATAAAATACCCACACCATACTGTTACCGCTGCCGGTTTGGTCTGAAATATCCTTCATGCAATCTGCATTGTGCCCGATACCTGGAACAATTTTTTACCCTTGAATGTACTGCCGACAATGTTGCTGCGGTAATTGCCGAGCCGGTCCAGGGCGAAGGTGGTTTTATTGTGCCACCCGATGGTTATTTCAAGGTTCTACATGAAATTTGCAAGAAAAATGATGTTTTGCTCATTATAGATGAAATCCAATCGGGTTTTTTCAGAACTGGTTATGCTTTTGCTTCTGATTATTACGGAATCACTCCCGACCTGATTACCATGGCAAAATCACTGGCCGGAGGTGTTCCAATCAGTGCTGTAACAGGACGTGCTGATATTATGGATGCTGCCGGTCCCGGTGAAATTGGCGGAACTTATGGTGGCAATCCGATCGGGTGTGCTGCAAGTTTGGCTGTTCTTGAAGCAATTGAACAGGAGAATATTAAGGAAAAAGCTGAAAAAACTGCTCAGGTTGTCGCTGAGCGCCTTGATAAAATGGCGGAACGTTTCAACTCAATTGGTGAACATCGTGGCCTGGGGGCAATGCGTGCTATCGAGTTGGTTAAAGATCCCGAAACCAGGGAACCGGATCCAGAGAAGGCTAAAGCAATCGTTAAACGCTGCCATGATCGCGGCCTGATCATAATAACTGCCGGAGTATATGGCAATGTAATTCGTTTACTGATGCCTGTTAATATAGAAGCCGATCAGTTAAGCAGAGGTTTAACAATTCTTGAAGAGGCATTTGAAGCCGAAGATGGAGGAAAATAAATATTGTTGGGTAATTTCGGCAAGCTCTTGATCGTTGACTTAACCAAGATGGAAATTACCGAAAAAGAGCTGGAGCAGGACGTATTTCACTTTTATCTCGGAGGCAGGGGGCTGGGAGCCTACCTGTTACTAAAAATGTTATTGCCGGGGGTAGAGCCTCTTTCGCCCCGAAATGTTCTTGTTTTTACTTCCGGACCGGCGGTTGAATCGGGCCTTACCGCGGCTGCCGGTTACGGAATTTATACCAGGTCTCCCCTGACCGGGCTTTTTGCGGAGGCATATTGCCGTGGTTACCTGCCAACGATGTTGAAAAAAAGTGGTTATGATGCCCTGATTATCAGTGGAGCAGCAGCCAAGCCATGTTTCATAGATATTTCGGAACAGGGAGTTAGTTTTTTCAACGCTGAAGAAATATGGGGGCTCAATACCGATGAAGCCGAGTGTTCAATTTTAAAAGCTGCCGGCACAACCGAATGCGAATCCCTGGTTATCGGGCCTGCCGGAGAAAGAATGGCAGCCTTTGCCAGTTTAAAAAGCAGTCGTTACAGAAACTTTTCCAGGGGAGGATTCGGCGCAGTTTTCGGATCGAAAAAACTGAAAGGGATCATTTTTAAAGGCAGCGCCGGAGCTGCTTTTTTTACAGGATACGAGGGGTCAGTTATCCAGTGGAATAACCACCTGCAAGAACGATTCTACCAGGGAGGAATGGATAAAGCAGTAAAGATGTACCAACTGCCCGGCCTGTTAACAATGGCCAACACCAGGGGTTGCTTTACCAGCGGTTACTGGTCCGGGGGTCGGCTGGAGGGATGGGATAAACTAGTTGATTCTTTCGGCTCCAATGATTTTCAGGTAACCGGGAAAGGTTGCAGAAACTGTTTTTTCGATTGCGATATTGTAATTACCATGCAGGCGGGAGGTAATAAGACAATAGAAGTTGGCAATCTAGATTATTATTCCATCAGTGTTTTTGGCGGACTCTGCCGACTTTCCGACCTGAGAGAAATAGTTATGCTGCTTGATTATTGTAACAGGGCCGGGTTAGATCCTGTAAGCGCGGGCAATATTGCTTCATTTGCTGCTGCCGCAGGAGAAAAAGGTTTATTGGAAAAAGCACCGCGATTCGGTGATTATAATTCTATTGCAATGTTTCTTGAATCTATTGTAGAAGGTAAAGCGGAAGATAACATTTTCGGAGGTGGTATCAGGGAAGCAGCGGACACCCTTGGTTTGAATGATTATGCTATCCATTTTAGCGGCCTGGAACCGGCAGGATTTGACCCCCGGGTAGTTATATTAGCCGGACTCGCCGGTCTTGTTTCCGAGTTCGGAGAGCAGCATCCTGTTTCATTTTATTTACCGGGAATATCTCGTGGGCATTTTAACACTGAAAAGAGAGGTAATCTGCCCGGGCTTTTTGTTGAATATGAAGACAGGGAAACGGTGCTCGACAGTTTGATCATGTGTCGGAGCTGCCATATGTTGGTTGAATGGGAGGATCTGATCAGAATCATTTATATACTGACCGGTGAGCGCTACAGTAATGCAGAACTTCGCTCAGTATCGAACAGGATTATTACAACCATCAGATTATTCAACCTTAACCAATCCGGGGCATTATCAGCGAATAATCTGCCGCTGCGACTAACGGAAGAACCGATAAACGAAAATAAAAATATTATTATAGCGCGGGAAATGGAGTTGATGCTGAAAGATTATTACATGCTAAGAGGCTGGGATGAAAATGGGACACCCCCGATGGGGATTAATAATGAAAAATTTTTAAGGAGGTCATTAAAATGTCTGTAGATAAACTTAAGAAGAAAGAAGACAATACCCTGACCGCGACCCTGAATATGATGAAGCAGTCTGTGGAGCTATCTGAACTGTCCAATGACGTATATGAGCATCTGAAAACGCCGATGCGCTTTGTAGAGGTAGCAATTCCGGTTGAAATGGATAACGGCAGCACAAAGGTTTTTACCGGTTATCGCTGCCAGCATAATAATGTTTTCGGGCCTTACAAGGGCGGTCTTCGTTATCACCCGGACGTTACGACCGAAAGCATCAAGGCCTTATCAATGTGGATGACCCTGAAGTGTTCCCTGGTCGGAGTGCCTTTTGGCGGGGCCAAGGGGGCAATAGTATGTGATCCGGCGAAGCTTTCGATGAAGGAAAAAGAAAGAATGACCAGGAGTTATGTTGGTGCACTGGGTTCCATCCTTGGTCCGGAAACGGATATTCCAGCCCCCGATGTTGCTACTGATGCGCAGGTTATGGCCTGGATTGCCGATGAATACAGTAACCTTATGCGGGTTCCTTCGTTTGGTGTGGTAACCGGAAAACCGCTCGCTGTAGGTGGTTGTGTCGGCCGGACCGAGGCAACAGGGCGGGGTTGTTTCTTCGTTACCCGTGAAGCGGCTAAAGCGACAGGAATGACTCTGCAGGAATCCCGGATAGCGATCCAGGGTTTTGGAAACGTTGGTGGCAATGCAGCCCTGTTGTTTGCCGAGGCCGGCATCCCGGTTGTTGCTATCAGCGATGTCAGCGGTGGTGTTTATAACGACAAGGGCCTGGATGTTTATTCCCTGATTGATCATGTTGAAAAGACTGGGTTTGTCAAGGGTTTTAATGGTGGAGAGGAAATTACAAACCAGGAACTGCTTACTATCGATTGTGATGTTCTGATTCCTGCTGCCCTTGAAAATCAGCTAAATGGGACCAATGCAGATCAAGTCAGGGCAAAAATTGTTGTTGAGGGAGCAAATGGGCCGACAACCCCGGAAGCGGATCATATTCTTAAAGAGAAAAATATTCTTGTTGTTCCCGATATTCTATCGAATAGTGGTGGAGTGACCGTATCTTATTTTGAATGGGTTCAAAATAACTACGGTTTTCGTTGGGATCTTGAAACGGTGAACCGCAGACTTGAAGAAAAAATGAGTGAAGCATTTAATCTTGTCTATAGTTTCTTCTGTGAACGGTGCCTTGGTTCTGACATGCGAACCGGTGCATATAGGTATTCAATCCAGCGTCTCGCCGAAGCTATGCAATATCGCGGTTGGCTGCGCAACGGTACATTCAGGTAAAAACATTCAGAAGAGGTTCCGGCTGTTTGGGTAAGTTTTGTAACTGGCCAGACAGCCGGGTTTGCTTTTTGATCAAATAATAGATATAAAGGTTTTATCAGGCAGTTTTGAAAAAAGATAATTGTGTTGTGGCAGGGTGATTTATGGTAACTTTTTGTCACTTTCTGTAGGCAGGCTGATAAAATAGGAAACAGTTAAGATTCAGAAAGGTTATGAGGAGGTTTTGCAATTTGTTTTCAGCACCGCTTAAAGGCTCAGCCGTTTTGCTGACCATAAAGCGTGAATGGTGCAAGGGGTGTGGAATATGTGTGGCTTTCTGTCCGCAGGAAGCTCTTTTTTTGGATGACAGCGGAAAAGTTGACCGGGTGAGTGAACGGTGCAACAACTGTGGTATTTGCGCAGCTTATTGCCCGGATTTTGCCCTGGTCTTTACCAGGAGGTAGATAGCTGCATATGGCTGAAACAAAACCGGTTTTAATGCAGGGTAATCAAGCCTGTGTAGAAGGAGCAATAAGTGCCGGGGTAAGATTTTATGCCGGTTATCCGATTACTCCTTCCACTGAAATAGCAGAGCACATGGCTGTCCGTTTGCCCGATCTGGGTGGTGTTTTTATTCAGATGGAAGATGAAATAGCCAGTATGGCTGCTGTCATCGGCGCTTCCATCGGCGGGATGAGAACCCTGACGGCAACCAGCGGACCAGGTTTTTCACTCAAGCAGGAAAACCTCGGTTATGCTATTATGGCTGAAATTCCCTGTGTGGTAGTCAATGTTCAGCGCATGGGGCCCAGCACCGGAGTGCCAACAGCTCCTGCCCAGGGTGATGTCATGCAGGCTCGTTGGGGCACCCATGGCGATCACCCTGTAATTGCTTTTTCTCCCGCTTCTGTATATGAGACCTTTTATTTAACTATTGCTGCGGTCAACCTCAGTCAAAAATTAAGGCAGCCGGTTATTATGCTGCTTGATGAAGTGATTGGGCACATGCGGGAAAAAGTATTAATTCCCGAAGCAGGTAAACTGCTGGTGGAAAGATCAAGTGATATTGTTCCTTCAGACTGGAAGCCCTATGATGAAAAAGGATTAACGCCCCTGGTGCCTTTTGGCTTTGGTCATTATTATCATGTAACAGGTCTCTTTCATGATCAATACGGATTTCCCACAGGTGAACCCTCCCAGGTAGAGAGAGCGCTTGATCGAATTCATGACAAGTTGAATAAGTACCGTGACGAAATTGTTCTGACCAATTACATTGGTCATAAAGAACCACGTGTTGTAATTATTACTTACGGCTGCACAGTTCGTTCGGCCAGGGCAGTCATCAAAAGATTATATTGGCAAAGCCGTTTGCCGGTTGGCCTGTTGAGCCTGCAGACTATCTGGCCTTTTCCTGCTGCAGAGGTTGCTGCACTGGCCAGGAAGGCAGATATTATAGTGGTTCCCGAAATGAACATGGGCCAGATTGTTGGTGAGGTAGAAAGATATGCCCGTGGAGAAGCTGAAGTAGTGCCCCTGAATCGCTACGATGGTGAAATGATTACACCCGATCAAATCTCTGAGCTGATAGGAAGGTGGCTTTAATGAAACAGCTTACCCAGGATTTTTTACGCACTAAAAAGTTGCCCCATATATGGTGTCCCGGTTGCGGTAACGGCATTGTAACAGCCGCCCTGGTCAGGGCAATTGAAAGGGCCGGGTTCAATCAGCGCGATGTGGTTATTGTATCGGGTATCGGTTGCTCGTCAAGGGCTGCCGGTTATCTTAATTTTAATACTTTACATACTACTCACGGAAGGGCTTTGGCTTTTGCCACAGGTTTAAAAATGGCCAGGCCGGAGCTGATAATATTCGTTATTATGGGAGATGGTGATTGCAGCGCTATTGGGGGCAATCATTTTATCCATGCAGCAAGAAGGAATATCGATTTAAATGCAGTAATAATAAACAACCATATATATGGTATGACCGGCGGCCAGCACTCTCCGCTGACCCCTGCCGGGATGAAAGCTACTACTGCTCCACGCGGTACGCTTGAGCGGGCGTTTGATCTTTTGGAGCTGGCCAGGGGAGCAGGAGCAACTTTTGCCAGTCGCGGTATTGCCGCCCAGCCCCGCCAGCTGGAACAGCTGATAGTCAGGGCAGCCAATCACAAGGGTTTTTCTGTTGTTGAAGCACTATCGCCCTGCCCTATATCTTATGGCAGACGCAACAAACTTGGCGGGGCGGTTGATATGCTCCGCGAAATGAAGAATAACGCCATATCAGTGGAAAAAGCGTCGGAGATGGATCCCTCTGAACTGGAAGGAAAAATACTGACAGGAGTAATCTATTCGACCGAGGCTCCGGAATTTTCCGAAGAATACTACCGGTTAATTGGTAATAGAACTGACGGAGGGACTACCAGTGGCTAACAGGCAGGAAATATTGTTAACAGGAGCCGGAGGGCAGGGTCTTATCCTTGCTTCAATTGTCCTGGCTGAGGCTGCTGTTAATGATAATAAAAATGTTGTCCAGACTCAATCTTACGGTCCTGAAGCCCGTGGTGGAGCCAGTATGGCCGGGGTAATTATAGATGTGGACACCATTGAATATCCCAAGGTAACCAAGCCAACAGTGCTGCTCTGTATGAACCAGGCTTCGTATAACAAGTACCTGCCTCGCATCACTGCGGGGGAATGCACGGTTATAGTCGATTCAACCTTTGTCAGTGGCCCTTACCAGGATGTATACAAGATTAGCGCCTTGCCGATTACCCGGGCAGCAAAGGATGAGCTGGGCCGTGAAGTTGTTGCCAACATGCTGGCCCTGGGTGCACTTAATGCCGCCACGGGACTGGTTGATCGGGTTGTGTTCAGAGAATCTATTTATAAGCTGGCACCAAAGGGAAGTGGTGAGCTCAATCAGCAGGCTTTTGATCTGGGTTACCGGTTATATGAAAAAGGTATGGGAGGAGATAGCGGAGTATCTGCTCAAGCCCCTTAATAAAAGGGTTATTCTGATTGTCATTATTACCGTTATAGCCTCCGAGCTATTCATAGTGACCGATATCGGGCCTTTTCGTTTTTCCATAGGAACTGTTGTTTTCATTTACGCCATCCTCAGTCTTAATCACATTCTGATTATCCCCACAGCTGTTATGGTTGCTCTGTCTACCCTGTTAATCAGGGTCGGTTTGGATTACTTCTTTTTACTTCCGCGCGAGTATTTCAACCTTATGGTTGCTCACCAATACTCCGGAGTAATTTACTTCATTCTCCTGGCTCTTCTTCTCAAGCTGCGGGGAATTAAGGGCGCCGCGAGGGCGATTAACACCTTTCTAATCATTTACCTTACCGTAACGGTCAGCTTTTCAAGCCTCGCAGAAGCCCTGGTCAGGGTATCGCCGGTCGAGATTTTTAATATTGCAAACATGATTATTCTCCTGCTGATCTCATCAGTTCAGGTTTTCCTGGTAATCAGCCTGGTCAATATTAGCCTTTTTCAGAATATGTTGATCATGAATGAACAACAGCAGACTACTTATGAAAAAATGCTGATCATAACCTCCGAACTTTATGATGAACTGTTCTACATGCAGAAGTCTATGGAGAATATGGAAAATATAATGGCGAAAAGCTATAACCTGCATAAACAGTTGAAAGGTTTGAAGCTGGCTGATCGATCTGCCGAGTATGGCGCCCTTGAAATAGCTGAAGAAGTACACGAGGTTAAGAAAGATACAGTCAGAATTCTGGCCGGGCTCGGGCAAGCTATAAAAATTAAGAAGGACAGGCTTGTTATGAACCTGTCGGAACTTCTTGACCTGGTGATAAAAACCAATCGCAGTTACAGCCAAAGCCTTGATAAAAAGGTACAGTACAGTGTTAAAATAGAGGAGGACCCCGAAGTGGGCCAGATATACCCGTTACTGGCTATATTGAATAACCTTGTTTCCAATGCGGTGGAAGCAATAACCGGGGAAGGTTACATCCATCTTAAAGTGCGCTGCCGGAATAACCTGCTCAGAATTAAAGTCTGTGACAATGGTGAACCGGTTAAAGACCGGGACAGGAGCCTGATTTTTGAGCCCGGCTACACTACCAAATTTTCAGCAGAGGGCGTCCCTTCTACCGGTATTGGTCTGGCCTATGTCAGGGGTCTGGTGGAAAATTTTCGGGGGAGGGTATATTTTCGAAGCAGAAAAAATGAGAAGTGTTTTATTATCCTTATACCCCTGGCCAGTATCGCGGAGGTGGAACTATAGTGGAATTTACCTTTTTTATTATTGATGACGATATGGCCTGCCGCCGTATTCTTGCCAGGGTAATTGAAGATGAAGGCCTTGGTGAGGTGATCGGTGAGCTTTCCGACGGCCATGGAAATGTTGTCGGAACAATTATATATAACCAGCCGGAAGTCCTCCTGATTGACCTGCTGATGCCCGGTAAAGACGGGATTGAAATAGTTGAACAGTTAAGAGAGCGCGATTTCCGGGGGAAAATTGTTATGATATCCCAGGTAGAAAAAAAGGAAATGGTTGCCCAGGCTTATGCTGCCGGAATTGAATTTTATATAAACAAGCCGGTCAATCGCATTGAGATAATCTCAGTTTTAAAAAATGTTACTGAACGGCTGCGCATGGAGCGCTCCTTTCAGCAGATGCGCGATTCTCTAGATGCCCTTGATCGCATCGGCAGCTTGCGTCGGGGACCGGAAAATATTGAAACCAGGCCTCCTGATCAGGTTGTAATCAAGGAAAAAACAAGAGAAGTTCTTGCTGATTTGGGGCTGATTGGTGAGCCGGGTAGCCATGATCTGATCCAGATCATGTTATTCCTGAACTCGGTTCCCGATATTGATAAGTACCTGGGTGAATACAGGCACTTAAAAGGTCTTTACCAGGCAGTTCAGGAAAAATATCTCACTGAAGAAGAGAAGCAGTCTGATGTTCGGGCTATTGAACAGAGGGTCAGACGCGCAGTTAGACATGCCATGGATCACCTCGCAGCCCTCGGATTGGAAGATTATAATAACCCGACCTTTGAGCGTTACGGGCCAATATTTTTTGATTATAATGAATTACGCCTGAGAATGAAAGAGCTGGAAGATCGGAATGAAAAAGATAGAAAAACGCGGGTAAGCATAAAACAATTCATTAACGCCCTCTACTGGGAGATCAACAAGGCAAATTGAGTTTGATTTACCACGGTGCCTTGACTTTCATCTTCACAAATAATACTATTTAAAAGGTTATTTATAAGATGTTGGACAGCAGTCAGGACTGTGCCGGCAGTTGACGGCCAGGACCCTTATTCATAACTCCTGCTTCCGATTTAAAATGAGGTGACTTAATTAATGTCCGATACTACCCTGCCGCCGGTCTATGACCCTGCAGAAGTAGAAGAAAAACGTTACCGATTCTGGCTTGACGGAGAATTTTTTAAGGCTAAGCGTGATCCGGATCGTGAACCTTTTACTATTGTTATTCCTCCACCCAACGTAACCGGGTCCCTCCACATGGGGCATGCCCTTAATAATACAGTCCAGGATATTTTAATCCGCTGGAAGCGTATGCAGGGGTTTGATACTCTTTGGTTGCCTGGTTCTGATCATGCCGGAATTGCAACCCAGAATGTTGTCGAGAAGCACCTGGCTGAAGAGGGTATTGACAGGCATGAAATGGGTCGCGAGGCTTTTATTGAAAGAGTTTGGCAGTGGAAAGAAACTTACCATGCCAGGATTACAAGGCAGCTATACCGTCTCGGGGTTTCCTGTGACTGGTCGAGGGAACGTTTTACCATGGATGAAGGTTGCTCGAAAGCTGTACGTAAAGTATTTGTTGATCTTTACCGGAGCGGCTTGATCTATCGTGGTGATTATATGATTAACTGGTGCCCCCGTTGCCATACCGCCTTGTCAGATATTGAAGTGGAACACGAGGAAGAAGAGGCAACGCTGACTCACATATGCTACCCCCTGGAAGACGGCAGCGGCTCAGTGACCGTAGCCACCACCAGGCCGGAAACAATGCTTGGCGATACCTGTGTTGCCGTTCACCCCGATGATAGCCGTTACAGTAAGCTTGTCGGTAAAAAGGTTGTTTTGCCCCTGCTTGATCGACCAATACCGGTGGTAGCCGATGATTATGTTGATCCCGGGTTTGGCAGCGGCGCGGTAAAAGTAACACCGGGTCACGATCCCAATGACTTTGCCATAGCGCAGCGCCATAACCTGGAAATAATTAAAATAATCGATGAAGATGCTAAAATGACAGACCTTGCAGGTAGCTATGCCGGATTGGACCGGTTTACCTGCCGCAAAAAAGTAGTGGAAGATCTACAGAAGATAGGTGCGGTAGATAAGATTGAAGCCTACAGCCATTCCCTTGGACGCTGTCAGCGCTGTGATACCATTGTGGAGCCTCTTATATCGCGGCAGTGGTTTGTTCAGATGAAGCCTTTGGCTGAGCCCGCTCTTCAAGCGGTTAATGATCAGTTAACCCGTTTTGTTCCGCCGCGTTTTACCCGAATCTATGAAAACTGGTTGGAAAATATCAGGGATTGGTGCATATCCCGTCAGCTTTGGTGGGGGCACCGGATCCCGGCCTGGTATTGTCAGTGCGGAGAAGTGATAGTTGATTACGAAGAACCGAAAACCTGCCCCTCCTGTGGAAACAGCGAAATCAAGCAGGATCCCGATGTCCTGGATACCTGGTTCAGCTCGGGTCTGTGGCCTTTTTCAACCCTGGGCTGGCCTGATCAAACTCCGGATCTCAAACAATACTACCCCACCTCGGTGCTGGTTACTGCCTATGATATTATTTTCTTCTGGGTAGCCAGGATGATGTTTATGGGCCTTGAGTTTATGCAGGAAGTTCCTTTTCACACAGTGTATATAACCGGGCTTGTGCGGGACGCCCAGGGACGTAAAATGAGCAAGTCGCTCGGAAACGGTATTGACCCGCTTGAGGTTATCGAAAATTATGGAGCAGATACCCTGCGTTTTACCCTGGTAACCGGCCAGGCACCCGGTAGTGATCAGCGTTTTCGCCAGGAAAATGTTGAAGCGGGTCGAAATTTTGCCAATAAGGTATGGAACGCTTCGCGCTTTGTGCTGATGAATTTATATGATGAAGAAGAAACAGAGCTTTCGTTCCCCCGTTTGGATCCAGACAATCTTCCTGATGGTTTGAACCGGGCCGACCGCTGGATACTTCACCGTTACAATGAAACCGTACAGAAAACCACCACTTTGCTGGATAAATATGAGCTGGGTGAAGCAGCCCGCCAGGTATATGAATATATCTGGAACGATTTTTGTGATTGGTACGTAGAATTGAGCAAATACCACCTGTATAACAAAGATACAGGCACTGCGGTCACTGCCAACCGTTCCCGGACCAGGTCTATGTTAACCTATCTGCTGGATGGTGTAATGAGGTTGCTGCATCCTTTTATGCCTTTCCTCTCCGAAGAAATTTGGCAGCAGCTTCCCTACCGCGACCATGACGCACTGGTTGTAGCCGATTGGCCGCATGTAAACCAGGCTTTTAGTTTCCCTGCTGAAGCTGCAGATATGATCTTGTTCCAGGAAGTGGCCAGGGCTGTGCGAAACCTTCGCAGCCAGGTCCAGCTCCCGCCGGGCCGGAAAGCAGCTGTGCTGGTTAGGGCAGCGGGAAGGGCGGCTGAATGCCTTAATGAAGAAAGTTATCAGTTAGGCAAGCTTGCTTTTGCCGAACCTCTTACAGTTGATCCAGACGCGGCTAAACCAAGGCAGGCCCTCACTGAAATTATCGGGGAAGGTGTCGAAGTTTACCTGCCGCTCGAAGGGTTAATCGATTTTGAAGCTGAGATCAACCGCCTTGAGAAAGAAATGGACAGGGTCAAGAAAGATATTGAAAAAACGGCAGCCAAGCTGAGCAGTGAAGGGTTTATTAAAAAAGCTCCTGCCGCGGTAGTTGATAAAGAAAAAGCCCGCAGGGACGAACAGGAAGAGAAACTGGAAAAACTGCGGCTGCGTTTGCAGGAGCTGCGATAAAAGATGCCCCAGGATAAGGAAAAACGCTACGAAGAAGCTCTGCAGTGGATCCACGGGCTTGGCCGGTTTGGAATTAAACCTGGCCTGGAAAGAATGCATGCCCTGCTCGACCTGCTTGGTAATCCCCACCATAGTATTAACTTTGTACACATTGCCGGAACTAACGGCAAAGGTTCAACAGCGGCAATTTTAGCCTCTATATTAAAAGCGTCCGGATACAGTGTGGGGCTTTATACCAGCCCCTACCTGCTTTCTTTTACCAACAGGATGGCCGTTAACGGCAGTGATATTGATCATGCTGAACTGGCCGACCTGGTAGATCTGATTAAACCGCTAATTGACAGCATTGTTGATGATCCCCGGCTTGGGCAGCCAACTGAATTTGAGGTAGTTACGGTACTTGCTTTAACCTATTTCGCAAGGTGTAAGGTTGACCTCGTCGTTCTTGAGGCTGGGTTGGGAGGCAGGCTGGATGCTACCAATGTTGTCATCCCGCTGCTCAGTATTATTACTAATATTAGCCTTGAACACACCGAGGTCCTGGGTGGCACAATCGAAAAAATTGCTTTTGAAAAAGCCGGTATCATAAAGCCGGGAGTGCCGCTTTTAACTGCTGCAATGAATGAAGAGGCCCTGGCGGTATTTGAAAAAAGATCCCTTGAACTTAATTCAAAGTTATACCGGGTTTACCCTCCTGAAGCTGATATAAAAGGGCAGCCGTTTCCCGGTCCCACTACTACTGCACTGGATATTGTAACCGAGGGTCAGTATTTTTCATATAAAGGGTTTGAACGGAACTTTGATAATTTATTTTTGCCCCTCAGGGGAAGGTATCAACTTGAAAATGCTGCTACAGCACTGGCAGCAGTTGAGCTGCTTGCAGCAAACGGGTTTAACTGCCCAGATGAACATCTTCGCAAGGGCGTAGCTGAGACAATCTGGCCCGGCAGGTTGGAACTGCTTGACCAGGAGCCTATGCTGATTATGGATGGAGCTCATAATCCCGCGGCAATGAAAAAACTGGCGGAAGCTGTTCCATATTTTTTTAACTATGCGAAACTTATCCTGGTAATCGGCATACTGGCCGATAAAGATACCGAAACCATGCTTAAATCCATATTGCCCCTGGCCGATATTGTAATCTTTACCCGGCCGATGATAAACAGGGCTGCCGAGCCGGATAAAGTTGCTGCTTTTGCTGTGAAAGAACTTGGTTTCACAGGTGATTATTATGTGCACGATCAGCATGGAGCAGCTTTGGATCAGGCGCTGTCACTGGCTGGTCCCGCTGATGCGGTGTTGGTTACCGGCTCACTCTACACGGTTAGTGACATTCGTGCCTACTGGGTGCAGGGCAAAGCTGATTAGATTGATAATTGATATAATTTTCAGTTTGCTGAAAGAGCTTTTTATGCAGGAGATTGAAGAGAAACAACGAAATCATATTAGGTATTTATCTTTAGAGTTAAATAGAAGGAAAAAACCAAACAAAGAAAGGGTGAACAACATTAATGGGCAGCACGGTCTTTAAGGGAGGCGTTCATCCGGATTATCATAAAGATCTGACAGCAGAACTTGCCGTATCTTTGATGAAAGCCCCCTCTACAGTAGTAATCCCTCTACAGCAGCATATTGGTGCTCCCTGTGAACCTATTGAGGGTATCGAAGAAGGGGCCCGCGTCAAAATGGGACAGAAAATTGCTGACAGCAGCGGGTTTGTATCAGCCCCAATTCATGCCTCAGTTTCGGGAACAGTAAAAAAGATTGGTCAATACAATCATCCTCTTGGACGACCTGTTACAGCAATAACAATTGAATCAGACGGCCTGGACGAGTGGGATGAAAGTGTAAAGGCGGCCGGGGATGTTGAGAGTCTCAGTGCTGAAGATCTTCGGAAAATTATCAGGGAGGCCGGAATAGTCGGCCTGGGTGGAGCGACCTTCCCCGCTCATGTTAAGCTTTCCCCTCCGCCTGAGAAAAAAATTGATTATGTTATTATCAACGGTGCCGAATGCGAACCCTACCTTACTGCAGACCACAGGGTAATGCTGGAAAAACCCGGCGATATAGTTTACGGTCTGAAAGTGATGATCAAAGCGCTGGGAGCAGAAAAAGGAGTAATCGGTATCGAGGATAATAAGCCTGATGCGATCAAGGCGCTGGAAGAAGCAGTGGCGGATGAAGAAAATATTACAGTAGCTAAGCTCCACACCAAGTATCCCCAGGGAGCTGAAAAAATGCTGATCCAGGTTACTACAGGGCGAAAAGTTCCCTCTGGCGGCTTACCCCTTGAAGTGGGGGTTGTCAATCATAACGTTGGCACGGCGGTAGCGATCACTCAGGCAATCCGTGAAGGCAAACCTTTAATTGAAAGAGTTGTCACTGTTACCGGTGCGGGCGTTAACCAGCCGGCAAACCTTTTGGTAAGGGTCGGGACCCTGGTTAGCGAAGTTCTGGAAGCTTGCGGGGGGCTCAGGGAAGAAACCCGTAAACTGATTGCGGGAGGTCCAATGATGGGGTTGGCGCAACCGAGCGCTGACATTCCGGTAATTAAGGGAACATCAGGCATTCTTGCTCTGACCGATTTAGATGTTTCCATAACAGAAAGCAGTCCCTGTATCAGGTGTGCCAAGTGTGTCGACAGCTGCCCGGTACAGCTTTTACCCACATCAATAGCCCAGGCGGCAGAACACGGCCTATTTAAGCAGGCTGAAAAACTGCATGCCATGGATTGCTTTGAATGTGGTTGTTGTTCGTATGTCTGTCCTTCAAAAATTCCTTTAACTCAATGGATAAGAATAGCAAAGGCTGAAATAGCGAAAGCGAAAAATAAGTAGTTTTTTGTAAGGGAGGGAAGTTGGCAGTATGGAAAATAAATTTGTTGTATCATCTTCACCGCATATCAGGCATTCCGACTCTGTGCAGAGTGTCATGACGGACGTTCTAATTGCCCTGTTTCCCGTGGCTGTCATGGCTGTATTGCTGTTTGGGTATAAAGCTCTGATAACCATGATTATTTCTGTTGTTACAGCAATGATTGTTGAGGCTGTCTGGCTGCGTAAGGGAAATATATTTGGCGATGGCAGCGCCGCTGTCACCGGCCTGTTATTTGCCATGGTTTTACCGCCTTCACCACCCTGGTGGCTGGTTGTAGCCGGAGCAGCATCGGCTATCATTATTGGTAAACAGGTTTTTGGCGGTATCGGTTATAATATTTTCAATCCGGCCCTGGTTGGCAGGGCTATTGTTGTGGTCTCCTGGGGAGGTCACATGGCTGGAAGAATCTGGTCCCAACCGGATCCATTCAATTTTATGGCCGACATATCAGCAGTTACCACTGCTTCACCGCTGGCCGGGCAGGAAGAAGCCCTGGCTGTAAGCCTTACACAACTGTTTATCGGCAATGTTGCCGGGTGTATAGGTGAAACGTCGGCCCTGGCCCTGCTGCTTGGCGGTATCTGGCTTTATTATAAAGGCCATATTGACTGGCGCATACCGGTGGGCTTCATCGGCGTGGTTTTCCTGATGGGGGCTATCTTCGGGGGCGGTTTTTACAGCGGCCATTTCTTAACCGGCCTCTTCCATGTGTTGGCCGGGGGGGTTATACTCGGAGCCTTGTTTATGGCCACCGACATGGTTACCACTCCTGTAACACCGGCTGGCAAACTGATTTTTGGCATCGGCTGCGGTTTAATAACAATGCTAATCAGGTTCTGGGGTACCTTGCCTGAGGGTGTTACTTTTGCCATATTAATTATGAATGCAGTTACACCTATTATTGATAGATTTACAGTTCCTCAGCAGTTTGGGGGGGTGAAGAAGAGTGCGTAACATTTTAAAACTATCAATTACTCTTGCTGTAGTAGGGATAATTTCAGCTGCTTTACTGACCGGTGTTAACAATGTAACAGCACCGATCATTGCCGAACGGCAGGAAGCGGAATATATGCAGGCTCTCGAGGCATTCTTCCCGGATATAGACAGTTTTGAAAGCGAGCAGGTTGATGATAACCAGTTTGACAAGATTTACGACAGCTCCGGTGAACTTCTGGGAGTCATGGCTACGATTCAACAGCAGGGTTATGACGGGGTTATTACTTACAACCTGGCTGTCGGTCCGGAAGGATCGATTATCGGCGTTCTCGTAGTTTCTCATTCGGAAACTCCCGGTATCGGTGATATCATCACAACCGATGGTTTCCAGGAGCAGTTTATCGGTAAAACCCATGAAGATCCAATTGCTGCCGGGGATGATGTTGATTCTGTCAGCGGAGCCACGGTCAGCACTTCGGCCATGATTAACTCAATTAGAAGTTCGGTTGGTCTGATTGCTGAAAACTACCTGGGTTTTGAATCTGCCACCGTTGATATTGCCGATGTTCCTGACGGAACCTACCAGGGTTCGGCGCCCGGTTTGGGCGGCCCCGTAGTGGTTGAGGTTGATGTTGCCGACGGGGCGATTGTCAGTATCGAGGTAATCGAGCATGACGAAACCCCTACGTATTTCATTGAATCATACCCGCTTATTCCTGATCAGATCATAGCTGAACAACATTTTGACATTGATACAAAAACCGGTGCTACTATCAGCGCTGAAGCGATTATTGATGCTGTTCAGGATGCTCTCCGCCAGGCTCTTGGCATCGAGGAAGATGCGCCTGAGCCGGAACCGGAACCGGTGGCAATTGACATCAGCACTGTGGCAGACGGTATTTATACCGGCGAAGGTGAAGGTTTCTACGGGTTAATTGAAGTTGAGGTTGAAGTTGCCGGTGGTCAGATTGTTTCGATCCAAATTCTCTCCCAGGAGGAGACCCCTGAATACTTCAGGGAGTCGAACCCCCTTATTCCGGATAGAATTATTGAAGAACAAAGTCTTAATATCGATACAACAACCGGGGCAACATTCAGCGCCAAAGGTATTGTTGAAGCAGTTAGGAATGCCCTGGCCCCGGCGCTGAATAACGATGGCGGAGGTGAAAACTAAAATGAAAGCTAACAGTCCATATCTTCAGGACCTGACCAGGGGAATTGTCAAGGAAAACCCTGTTTTCGTAGCGCTGCTCGGTATGTGTCCTGTTCTCGGGGTTACAGCCTACATGATAAACGGGCTCGGCATGGGACTCGCTGCTGCTGCGGTATTGATTGCATCAAACCTGGTCGTTTCCCTGCTGCGCAAGTTTATTCCTCCGCAGGTGCGTATTCCCTGTTTTATTGTGATTATAGCCACCTTTGTTACAATCATTGAAATGGTGCTTCAGGCTTTTCAGCCTGTTCTGTATGAAGCGCTGGGTGTTTTCGTCCCCCTCATTGTTGTAAACTGTGTAATTTTGGGCAGGGCGGAAGCATTCGCCAGCAAAAGACCGGTCTCGCGGTCGGTGCTCGACGGAATTGGCGTCGGTATCGGTTTTACCCTGGCGCTGTTTATTCTGGCTACTGTCAGGGAAGTGCTTGGTTCGGGGACCATTTTTGGCCCTGACCCTGAAAGTGCCATTCATCTTTTTGGGGCCAACTTCGAGCCAATGGCTCTGTTTGCCCAGCCGGCCGGGGCATTTATTGCTCTCGGTTTACTGTTGGCGATAGTTAATATGCTATTCAAGCGCTTTAACATTAAATAGGCGGACAAACCCGGTAAGCGGTTTGCCTGCCTGGGCAGGAGGATCTTATGGAAAAGCTGCTTTCAATATTTTTTATCTACATATTTGTTGATAACTTTGTCCTGCAGCGTTTTTTCGGAATATGTCCCTTCCTGGGCGTCTCCCGAAAAATGGAAACAGCTATTGGGATGAGTATGGCGGTTGTCTTTGTCATGACCATGGCTACACTTGTCACCTGGCTGTTGTACAATTATGTTTTAGTTCCCTTTAACCTGACTTACCTGCAGATTGTAACCTTTATCCTGGTGATTGCCTCACTGGTGCAAATGGTTGAAATTGTGCTGCGTAAGATCAGTCCAACCCTTTACCAGGGGCTGGGTATATTTTTGCCACTGATTACTACCAACTGTGCCGTTATGGCGGTGGCCCTGTTAGCGGTACGCCAGGAATTTTCTCTCCTTGAATCGGTTGTATTTGCCATTGCCGCTTCACTCGGTTTCTCCCTGGCCCTGATTATTATGGCCGGAATCAGGGAGCGCCTGGAGCTGGCAAAAATGCCTGATGTTTTACAGGGATCAGCAGTAACCCTGGTTACTGCAGGTATACTCTCCCTGGCGTTTTTAGGGTTTAAGGGAATGATATCGCTTTAATATGACGAAGACCGGATTATAATATTGCGAGGTGAATCAAACCGTGCTTATAATATATGCAATTGCCGCTTTAGGCTTGATTGGGCTTATTTTCGGCCTCCTCCTGGCTATTGCTGCGCGTTTTTTTGCTGTAAAAACTGATCCAAGGGTAGAAGCAGTTAAAGAAGTTCTTCCTGGAGCAAACTGTGGTGCCTGCGGTTACGCCGGATGTGCCAATTTTGCCGAGGCTGTAGTAGCCGGAGATGCGGATGCCTGCGGTTGTATTCCCGGTGGTCAGGATACAGCCACGGCGATCGGTGAAGTTCTTGGCCAGGAGATCTGTTCAACAGTGCAACCGGTAGCCACCGTGTTTTGCATTGGTGATTGTTTCAAAACTGTAGATCGCTTTACCTATGACGGGGTGAAGGATTGTTCCGTTGCTTCGGAATTTGTTGGTGGATTTAAAGCATGCAGTTATGGTTGCCTGGGCCTGGGCAATTGTGTATCTGTCTGTATGTTCGATGCCATAAAAATGGGAGAACACGGCCTTCCGGTAGTCGATACGGAAAAATGTACCGGCTGTGGTCTGTGCGCTAACGCTTGTCCGAGGGATATCATTAAAATGCTGCCCAAGGATGATGCGGGTCACCTGGTGCTTTGCAATTCACATGACCGCGGCAAAGCAGTGTCGGCAGCCTGTAAAATTGGCTGTATAGCCTGCAAAGCCTGCGTGAAAGCCTGTCCTGAAGAAGCAATTGAAATGGTTGATAATCTAGCTGTTATCGATCTGGAAAAGTGCACCGATTGCGGTGAATGTGTGCCCAAGTGTAAACCCGGCACAATTCACAGGCGCAATGCTATTCCCACGGCGGAAGAGGCTGTTGCTGAAGCTTCACGGGAAACAGCAGAAACAGCCTGATGGAAATGATCTATACTAAGTGGATAAGGCCGGTATCAGAGCCGGCCTGATCCATATTAAAGGGACAAACATTGATAAGCCGAGGTAGTTAATTTGATAAATCGTAATTGGTTAAACTACATCGGAATAACGTTGACTTTATTTATTTTTTGGGTGGCCGTAAGTGGCTCCCTGAAGTGGCCGCAGCTTGTAGTTGGTATGGCAGCGGCCATCTTTGTAACTTATTTTAATCGTAATCTCATTATTAAGCCTGAGGAAAGACCACGAATACAGCTGCGGACACTGTTCTGGTTTGTCGGTTATATCTTTAAACTGCTGTATGCTATTGTAATAGCAAATTTTCAGGTTGCCCGTCTTGTTCTTCATCCCCGAATGCCGATCGAACCAAACCTGGTTTCTCTTGATATTGATATTAAAACCATTAGCGGCAGGGTGCTACTGGCCAACTCAATTACTCTTACACCCGGGACCCTGACTGTTTTGGCTAACGACAAAAAATTTCTGATTCATGCTTTAACAGTAGATAACGGGGAAGAGATTAAAAAATGGCCTTTAATTGACAGGATTAGAGAAGTGGAGGCCGATTGAACGTGGATTTAAAGCAAATTCTTGATATATCCTATGAGCTGGGTGCTGTGCTGGTAATGTTATTGATCTTTCTGTCCCTGGTGCGGGCTTTGAAAGGTCCGACAGCGCCCGATCGGGTAACAGCGATAAGTATAATTGGCACTAAAACAGTAGTTATCATTACCCTTATTGCCTGGATTTATGATCAAAAATACTTTCTGGATATCGCCATGGTCTATGCCCTGATGAGCTTTATCACAACTGTAGGGGTAGCTAAATATCTTGAGAAGGGAGCTATCGATTGAAATCAGTTCATTCATGGATATATTATTTGACCTGATATCCCTGCTAAGCTTGATCGGCGGCTTATTCTTTTTGTTAGTCGGCACTGTTGGTTTGCTCCGCCTGCCCGATGTATATAACAGGCTGCATGCCACCACCAAGTGTGATACTCTCGGGGCCGGCCTTGTTCTGCTATCTCTTGCTGTTCAGAGCACAGCCTCTGTTGCTGTTCGGCTAGCCCTGATTATTATTTTCATTATCGTGACCAACCCGACAGCTGCTCATGTTATTGCCAGGGCAGCTTACAATACAGGTATTAAGCCTGAACTGGGCAGGAGGAATACAAGTGACTGATCTTCTCAACACCTTATTACTGTTGTTCCTTATTGTATGCGCAGTAGGCGTGGCGTATATTCGTGATTTGCTCAGTGCTGTTATCCTTTTCTCTTCATTCGGGTTAATTATGGCTATTATCTGGCAACAGCTTGGCGCGCCCGATATAGCCATGGTTGAGGCTGCCCTCGGTACCGGGGTGGCTTCGCTGCTTTTAATTGCCGCAATCAGTAAAACCAGGCGTGCCGAGTAAATTATTGCGGAGGGTGCAAATTGTCTCCAATCCTGATTATTGTATTAATCATCATAGCATTGATCCTTTTTTTCATCGCCAGGGTCGATCTTAAGAACATCCTGACCCTGTATCTCCTTGGGTTTATTTTGTACCTTTTAAGCTTTACGGTGGCCGAGATGCCTCCTTTTGGTGATCCGGGCAATCCTTCCTTTAACGAGGTTCCCGGGCGCTACCTTGAAGCAGGTCCGGAAGAAACTGGTGCGGTTAATGTAACCAGCAGTATTATAACCGATTACCGTGCATTCGACACCCTGGGTGAAGCAACGGTTTTGTTTGCTGCTATTGCGGCGGCGCTGGCCACCCTGAAAGCCCATCGCAGGAACTGAAGGAGGAATATTGTTTAGTGGAAGATCAGGTTGTTCGTCTAACCAGCCGTCTGGTTGCTCCTTTTATCCAGATTTATGGAATATATATCATACTGCACGGGCATCTCTCCCCGGGCGGTGGATTTTCCGGTGGAGCAATCTTCGGAGCGAGCCTGATCCTGGTTGCCCTGTCTTTTAATCTTGCCACCGGGGTTAAACAAATATCTCATACGACTGCTTCCGTATTAGAGAGCGGTGGAGCTCTTGGTTTCGCCCTGACCGGTTTCGTGGCGATAGCCATGGGGGGCAATTACCTGGCCAACCGGGCGGCAGGGTTTCCGATGGGAGAAACCGGACAGCTGTTCAGTGCGGGAGCAATATTTCTGATTACTCTTTTTGTCGGAATTAAAGTAGCCAGCACGATAACAACCCTTTTTTACAATATTATCGAAAAGGAGCAGTAAAGTGGAGACTATAGGCAAACTGGCAGATAATTATTTTTACCTGGCTGCTGTCATCCTTTTTGTAATTGGCGCGCATACCATGCTGACCCATTCAAATATGATAAAAAAAGTAATTGCCATGAATATAATGGATAGTTCGGTGTTTTTGCTTTTTGTGGCGATCGGTTATGTCAAGGGAGGCCAGGCGCCAATAATTCGCGAAACAGCGGAGATGGTTTACGTTAACCCTCTTCCCGGGGCACTGATTGTAACAGGTATTGTTGTTGCGGTCAGTGTAACTGCCTATGCCCTGAGTATTATTGTCAGAATTCAAAAGAGTTTTGGGACCGTGGATTGTGACGAACTATGTGATATGAGGAGCGAAGATTAGTGGGTTTTACCGGTCACCTGTCTGTTTATGCAGCAGTTTCGTTATTGATCAGTGCTTTTGCCGCTCCCCTTGTAGCCCGCTGGAGGCCGGTTTTATCCGGATACCTGGTTCTGGCAGCGCTGGTTTTTTCCTTTATCACATCGGTATTCCTTCTAAAAAGCGTAATTGATGTTGGTACAATAGCATATTTTATGGGGGGATGGGCGCCTCCATGGGGTATTGAACTAATCATTGATCCCCTCAGGGCCTATATGTTGGTTATTGTGACCGGGATTAGCCTGTGGATTTTCATTTATGCCCTGCGTGACCTGGAACATGAGCTTAAAGAAGAAGTTATCTGTTGGTACCATTCACTGTATGCCATTTTAACCGCTTCGATGGCAGTTATGGCCCTGACCAACGACCTGTTTAATCTTTTTGTAATGATGGAAATATGTGCAATTACAGCTTGTGCCCTGATCACCATTAAGAATAAGAAAGAGTGCCTCGAAGCCGGTTTTAATTATCTTATCCTCAGCGCGATGGGTAGCGGATGTTTTTTGCTTGGCGTAGCGATGGTTTACATGGTAACTGGACACCTGAATTTTAATATGGTCCAGGCTGAGCTTTCCCTTGCTATTGCACACTATCCCCTGAATATATACACAGCTTCAGCCCTGTTTATCGTTGCTTTCGGGACCAAGGCGGCCCTTTTCCCCCTGCATGTCTGGCTGCCTGATGCACATGCTTCAGCACCTTCTCCATCCAGTGCCATGTTATCCGGCCTGGTTATTAAAATCTATGCTTTTGTTCTTTTTCTGATTTTTACCAGACTATTTCCCCAAACCCTGCTTGAAGCAATTCCCCTGCGGCAGATTATCCTCTGGCTCGGGGCGGCAGGGGTTATGTTTGGCTCAATCTATGCCATGCTGCAGAGCGACCTAAAAAAAATGCTTGCCTATTCGAGCATCGGGCAGATAGCTTTCATATTTATGGGCATTGGAATAAACCACGACCTGGCTGTAACCGGTGGCTTATACCACATAATGGTTCATGCTGTAACCAAGGCCCTGCTCTTTATGTCTGCCGGGGCGATTATTTACTCTACAGGTGTTCGCCGGATCAGCGATCTTGCCGGTATTGGCAAACTGCTTCCCCTGCCTATGCTTGCCTTTACGATCGGAAGTGCGTCAATGGTTGGTTTGCCGGGTACGGGTGGGTTAATCAGCAAGTGGTATCTTGCTCTCGGTTCCCTTGAGAACGGCCAGATATTTTTTCTGCTGATTATCCTGGCCAGCAGCCTGCTTAATGCTGTTTACTACATGCCCATAGTGATCAGCGCTTTTATGAAAGAAGAAGAGAATAAGTTTGAGTTCAAAAAGATACCTTTTTCTATGCAGCTGACCATGATCCTCGGCATGCTCATGGTTTTAGCCAGTGGAATTATTTCCCGCCCGGTAATCCAGTTAATAGAGCAGGCCGTTACCTTATTGTATTGAAATAAACTCGTAAGAACCCCTTGTTAATAGTCATTTAGTTGAAATGTTCTGGTTTAGAACCTATAATAAGCTATAATAGTAAAGCCGGGAGTGATTTTTGTTGGATGAAGCAGCTATTCTTGCCTTGCAGTTTATCATAGTTGGTTTACCAGTTTTGATGACCCCTATTCTTATGTATGTCTGTCGTGTTTCTGAACGTCTTCGTAACGGACTGGCAGTAATAACTGCAGCAATAACTTTTATACTCACCCTGGTTCTTTATCCTTTTATCCGGGATGGCGGGGTGTTGCAACACAGCCTTTTCGAAATTCTTCCCGGTCTTGAAATATCTGTCCGTCTTGACGTTTTAAGTTTCAGCCTTGCTGCCCTCGCTTCGTTTATCTGGTTTTTATGTACTATATATTCACTTAATTATATGGCCCACGAACATGCCTGCGGGCGTTATTACCCGGTGCTTATTTTTACCCTGGGAGCCTGCCAGGGAATCTTTTTTGCCGGAGATCTCTTCAGCCTGTTTGTCTTTTTTGAACTGATGTCTATTATAGCCTATATTTTAGTTATTCATGAACAGACCGAGGAGGCGCTGAAAGCTGGTTATAAATACCTGGTAATGACCATTATTGGCGGCCTGGCGCTCTTTTTCGGTATCATCGCTGTATTCGAATTGGGTGGTACGGTATCGCTTGGGGCTGGTGTAATTGTTACTGAAAAAACAACGCTGGGGCTGGTTGCCTTCATCTGTTTCCTGATCGGGTTTGGTATGAAGGCGGGTATGTTTCCCCTGCATGTGTGGCTGCCCGATGCCCACCCGGTTGCCCCATCCCCTGCCAGTGCTTTGTTGTCCGGAGTGATGCTAAAAACCGGTGCTTACGGATTAATGCGAGTTTTGTTTAATGTTTACTCAGTTGAACTGTTAATCGAAAGTGGCTGGAATATCATCCTGGCTGTCCTTGCTATTATTACCATTCTGCTCGGCTCAGCAGTGGCTCTAACCCAGTTTGATATTAAGCGTCGCCTGGCATATTCCAGTATCAGCCAGCTTGGTTATGTGTTGCTGGGTCTGAGTATTTTAAACTTCAATTCCATAACCGGCGCAACTTTTCACATTTTCAGCCACGCTTTTATGAAGAGTGCCCTTTTCCTGGCGGCAGGATCAATTATCTGGAAAACCGGTAAGCGTAATATAGCCGATATGAAAGGGATAGGACGTTTGATGCCTTTAACTCTGGGCAGTTTTTCGCTGGCTGCCCTGGCCATGATCGGTATTCCCCCCCTCAATGGGTTTTTAAGTAAATGGACCCTGGCTCTCGGGGCCCTGGATGCAGACATTCCCGGCTATGTCCTGGTCCTGCTGATTAGCAGTCTGCTGAATGCGTTATACTACCTGCCCATAATTATACCCGCTTTTTTTGAAAACCCACCTGGTTATGAAAACGGGGAGCATGGTGATAATCATGATTTAATCATAAAAGTAAAAGAGGCAGCACCCCTGATGGTTGCGGTTGTTGTTTTACTGGCTCTATGTACCCTGATATTTGGGTTAACTCCAAATAACATTGCATTTTCATTGTCCCGGCTCACCGCCCTGTTTTTACTGGGAGGAGGGTCGTTATAGTTGTTTGCCTCCGTTCCCGGTCATCTGCCCGATCCGGGCGGGATCTATTATTCTTCCCTTCCGCTGTGGGTTACCCTTATACCCCTGCTGGTGGGGATAGGTCTCTATTTTCTTAAAAACAGGTTTGAAGTGCTGCGAAAGGTTATTTCCCTGGCCGCTTCCCTTGCTTCACTGGCCGGGGTTTTGATAATGCTGCCGATGGTTTTAAACGGCACGGTAAGTTTTGACCTGATTAACTTTATGCAGATGGGACTCTTTTTCAGGGTTGACCTGGTTGGCTGGATATTTGCTGTTTTGATTACCTTTATTTGGTTTCTGGCTACGCTTTTTTCTTTTGTTTACATGGATTTTGAACATAACAGGCCCCGTTTCTACAGCATTTTAATCTTTACCCTCGGCGCGACACTGGGAGTGGTTTTATCAGGTGATTTTTTTACTCTCTTTCTCTTCTTTGAACTAATGACTCTGTCTTCCTTTATCCTGGTAATTCATGAACAGAACAGCGAAGCGATGCAGGCCGGTATCCTTTACCTGTATCTTGGTATAGCTGGCGGGCTGGCCCTGCTTTTTGCCATCATGATGCTATTTTCAGCCACAGGCACAGTTGAGATGATTCCCCAGCTTGATCAACTGGGAGAAAACCGGACCCTGATCTTCATCCTTTTCCTGGTCGGCTTTGGCGTCAAGGCAGGCCTGGTTCCCCTGCACATCTGGCTGCCGCAGGCACATCCTGTTGCTCCTTCCCCGGCCAGCGCCCTGCTTTCCGGTATCATGATCAAAACAGGGGCTTACGGTATTTTAAGGGTGGCCCTGGTTCTTTATTCCGGGGCTGGTCAGGGGGGGTCCGATCATACAGCCTACCTGTTTAACGCGGGTAATGCCCTGATGTGGGTTGGAATAATAACGATGTTTTCCGGAGCTTTAATGGCGTTGTTACAGAATAACATGAAAAGAATCCTGGCCTACAGCAGCGTCAGCCAGATAGGCTACATTGCCACCGGACTGGGAGCAGCACTATTTATGGCCACCGAAGGAGCAATGGGCTTTACCGGTGCCGTTTACCATGTTATAAACCATGCTTTTTTTAAAGCTGGACTCTTCATGATAGCCGGGACCATCTTTATGTATACCCGTGAACTGGAGCTGTCGCGCCTGGGAGGAATGTTTAAAAAGATGCCCTTTGCCGGAGTGGTTTTTCTCATTGCTGCTGCCGGCATAGCGGGTATTCCGGGTTTCAATGGTTATGCCAGTAAAACCCTGATTCATGATGCCTTGCTAATAGCAATTAAATTTAATGACCTTTTCAGTATCAGGGCGGCAGAAATTATTTTCACCCTGACCAGCGCCCTGACAATCTGCTATTTTATTAAACTATTCAGGGGAGTGTTCATGGGTAAGGTTCCGGAAAAACTAGATAGAAAATATCCGCTGGCTCTCTCTACCAGGATTGTCCTGGGTACATTTGCAGTGGCTATCGTTGCCATTGGCCTGTTCCCTAATTACATCCTTGAAAATTTTCTCCTACGTCCGGCTGAGCTGCTTCAATATGAAGGATATGCCATGGATCACCTATATCATTTTCACTTTTTTGACTGGGAGATGCTGAAGGCGATGGTGATAGTTGTAATTCTATCCCTGATTATTTACCTGCCGGGAGTCCGTCTGAAGTGGTTCGATTGGCGCCCGCCACCCTGGTTAAGTATTTATGCCCTGTTTTACCAGCCCCTCACTAATCGTCTGATGGCTTTCACCTGCAGAGCCGGCCTGATGATTGACACAACTGTTGATAATGCATACACCAGTTCCGGAAATGCTGCCCGCAGTATGTGTGGGTATGTTGTCGATATGGAGGGTGGCCTGGATAAGTTTTATAAAAAGTGGGGTCTCATTGGTCGAAAACTGGCCGAAGGATCGCGGAATATGGACCAAAAACTTGATCAGTTCTACCTTAAAACGGGAAAAGCGGCGAAAAAACTTGCCGACAAGTCTGCTGACATGGATTCAGCTTTGGATAACGCTTACGAAAAAACCGGTAAAACAGCCCAGAAGCTGGCCCGACAGTCTGCAAATCTTGATCAGGCTCTTAATGTTGTTTACGATCAGGCCGGTAAAAAAACCAGGGAAGAGATTGATAAGCGCCTGGCTGCAGAAAAGGAAAAGGACAAGAAGGGTGCCTCTAGAAAATGGACAACTAAAAATTTGAGCTTTGACAATTTGATTTTAATCCTGGTTCTTGGCCTGGTCCTGTTTATTATTTTCTATTTTGGACGTTCACTTTAAAGGGGTTGTTATTAATCGATCTGGCAGATAAAGTAAAGAATAAGCAAAAGAATACCCTGAAAAATAAACTATCAAGTCTGCCTGTAATTATGCTTTTCTTAGTCCTGGTTATAACTGCGGCTTTGGTTATGTCATCCCTGGGTCGTTCAGTGGATCAACTTGAAGTGCAGCACCGGGTACTGATGGACACAGCAGTAGAAATTCGCTACCTGCCGCCTGTTAAATCAGGTGATCATGGCCTGATCGAAGCTGTTGTTGAGGAAATGGAAAGACTTGAAACAATATTCAGCAGGAGCATTTCAGACAGTGAAATATCTCAGATAAACCACCTGGCAGGAGTAGCCCCGGCACCAGTAAGCAGTGAAGTGGTTTATGTTATCGATCGGGCAATTTATTACAGTTTAATCAGCGGTGGAGCGTTCGATCCGACCATAGCTCCCCTGGTCGATTTATGGGGCTTTCACGGCCAGGCATACCGTCTTCCTGATCCTGAAGAGATCAGAGATGCTCTGGAGCATATCGATTATACAAAGGTAAGTATTGATCCCGGTAACGCTGAGATTTATCTTCCGGAAAAAAATATGGCCCTGGAACTGGGAGGTATTGCCAAGGGTTACATAGTGGACAGAGCCCTGGAAATACTGAGGGACAAAGGGGTTGAAAGTGCTTTTATTAATGCCGGTGGAGATATCGGTCTGATTGGAGCCAGGCCGGATGGTAGTTCATGGCGGATTGGAATCAGGCATCCGGCTGATGAAAACAGGGTTATAGCCGTAATTCCCGCAGCAGGTGGTGCTGTAGTGACCTCAGGTAATTATGAAAGAACCTTTCAAGTTGATGGTGTCAGCTACCATCACCTGCTTGATCCGGCAAGCGGTTATCCTGCAGGTGAGCTTTCAAGCGTTACTATTCGAGCTGCTTCCGCCTTGGAAGCAGACGCCCTGTCAACTGCTGTTTTCATAATGGGCCCGGAAAAAGGGCTGCAACTGGTTGAAGAGCTGCCCGGAGTGGAAGGGGTGTTTATTACAGTAGATCTGGAGGTATTAATTTCCAGTGGCCTGGTTGATCAGGTTGAACTAAATCTTAAAGAATAAAGGAAAGAAACCGGTTTTAGCTAATAATAAAGAAAAGAATCAGTTCAATTGTGTCGGGTATAAAGCAGGCTTGATTCATTCAGAAGAGTAGAAAAAGACCAGGGATTTTCCGAAAGGACTAATCATGCCGGATTCACTGATAAATTTACGCAGTCGCCTGAACCACCTAACCTATTTAGCAGTCCTGATTACCTTTGCTGTGGTTATTCATACAGTTGAGGCAGCGCTACCCCTGCCAATGCCGGTTCCCGGGATCAGGCTGGGCCTGGCCAACATCATTACCCTGCTTACCCTGGTGTTATTTGGGTTGAGGAGTGGTTTGCTGGTTTCGATTATCCGCTCAATTTTAAGCAGTATTTTTGTAGGTGGTCTTTTTGGATTTGGTTTTTGGCTCAGTCTAACTGCTGGTATAGTCAGCTGCCTGGCAATGAGCATGGTTATTATTCTGCAAAAAAAGGGGTTGGTCAGCCTTGTTTCCGTAAGCGTGGTTGGGGCAGCAGTACATAACCTGACCCAGTTAATCATGGCCAGCCTGATTATATCCAATGCAGCCTTGTTTACCGGGTATTATCCGTTACTGCTGATTCTTTCCGTTCCGACCGGTGTTTTCACCGGTTTAGCAGCTTATTACCTGGAAGGGGTGACCAGGCGAATGATCAGGCAGGGTAGAGGCGGAATAAAACAATGGAAATAATCCTGGCCTCTGCATCCCCGCGTCGGGCTGATCTTTTACGACAGGTCGCAATTCCATTTAGCATTGAAAAGCCTTTAATTGATGAAAACATGGAAACCAGTAATTCCCCGGAAGAGCTGGTAATGGGGCTGGCAGAAAAAAAAGCACTCTCGATTTACAGGCGGGGCATTAACGGAATAATTCTTGCCGCAGACACTGTGGTTTTGCATCAGGGGATAATTCTTGGTAAACCCAGCGACAGGGAAGAAGCGAAAGAAATGCTTCAGTGCCTCAGCGGGGACAAACATGAAGTTTATACAGGACTGGCCTTGTTCGATGCGTCATCAGAAAAAATGGCAAAGGGGGTTGAAAAAACTACAGTCTGGTTGAAAAATATTAATGCAGAAAACCTCAATTGGTATTTAGACAGCGGGGAGGCAATGGATAAAGCGGGAGCATATGGCATCCAGGGTCGGGCAGCCTTGTTTATCAGGAGAATTGAAGGCTGCTACTCAAACGTTGTTGGTCTGCCACTTTCCCTTCTATTTGACCTGGCTGAAAAAATGAATATATCGATCAAGTAAAGAAAGGATGGCAAACATGCAATATGAACCAGTAATGATCAGGGACCTTCCTTTAGAGGAAAGGCCGCGTGAAAAATTGCAGGCCCTGGGTCCCGGACCATTAACCAACGCAGAACTGCTGGCCATTCTGATTCGTACCGGCAATAAAAATGAATCAGCTGTACAGCTGGCAACTAGGATTTTGTCCGGAGCAGGTGGCTTAAGGAAGTTGCCCGATCTTTCTCTCGAGGAGCTGCGGGAATATAATGGAATTGGTCCTGATAAAGCGGTAACGATCAGGGCAGCCCTTGAGTTGGGCAGCCGGCTTGCTACAGCACCCCGCGAAACTGAGAGAAGCATTAGCAGCCCCCGGCAGGCAGCAGATTTTTTTATGGAAGAACTGCGCTATAAAAAGAAAGAGTTCTTTAAGATATTGCTGTTGAACACCAAGAATCATGTTATCTCCAGGGAAGAAATTTCAGTAGGTAGCCTGAGTGCTTCTATTGTGCATCCCAGGGAAATATTTAATATTCCCCTGCGCAAGAGTGCTGCTTCAGTTATTCTTTTTCATAATCACCCAAGTGGCGACCCTTCCCCCAGCCAGGAAGATCTTGAGGTTACCAGGCGGCTGGTAGATGCGGGTAATATTCTCGGCATAACCGTTCGGGATCATATAATTATCGGAGATGGTTGTTATTTTAGTTTTAGAGAAAAAAATTTGTTGTAAAATTTAACGGTTATAGTGCATTAAAAGTATTTGCATGTATCAAATATTGATATCGACAAATAAGCTTATAGAGAGTAATGGGAGAAATTTATGATTACAAACAGTGAAAAGCTGCAGTTCATCCTGGCCGGAGTGCAAAAACCGGCTCGTTACCAGGGCAACGAGTGGAATGCAGTGAAAAAAAATCACTCCGGGGTCAGGGTAAAGATGGCTTTTGCCTTTCCTGACCTTTATGAAGTGGGTATGTCGAACCAGGGTTTAAAAATATTATATGAAGCAGTTAACTGTCATGATGATTTATTGCTCGAAAGAGTTTTTGCCCCGGCTCCTGACCTGGAAAGCAAATTGCGTGAGTATCGCCATCCGCTCTTTGCCCTGGAAAGTGGTTCCCCACTTGCTGATTTTGATGCTGTCGGGTTTTCGCTCCAATATGAGCTTAGTTACACCAACGTTCTCAACATGCTTGATCTGGCTGGTATACCGCTGTACAGCAGTGAACGCAGGGAAACTGATCCCCTGGTAATAGGAGGCGGGCCGTGTGTTTTTAATCCGGAGCCGCTGGCGCCGTTCTTTGATTTATTTATCCTGGGTGAGGCGGAAGAAGCACTGCCTCTTGTTCTGCATGAACTGGCTGACCTTAAAGATAAGGGTGCAGGCCGTTCAGAAACATTGATGGCATTATCACTGCTCGATGGAGTTTATATTCCTGGCCATTTTAAGCCGTATTACAGTGATGAAGGCCTTTTACAGGATTTGGAATACCTGGGCCCCCCGGGCAGGGAAACTGTTAAGAAGCAGAAAATGGAATCTCTCGATCAAGCTCCATACCCTACGGCTCCGGTTGTGCCCTACATTCAGACCGTTCATGACCGTGCTGTGGTAGAGCTATTCCGGGGCTGTGCCCGCGGCTGCCGTTTTTGTCAGGCTGGGTATATTTTTCGCCCTGTTCGGCGACGCAGCCTGCAAAAAATAATTGATCTATCGGTTAAGTTACTGGCTTCCACCGGTTATGATGAAATATCGTTATCGTCCCTGAGCACCAGTGATTACCCTCACCTTGATTCCCTCCTGGCAGAACTTGACCAGGCCATGAAAGGTGAACAGGTCAAGTGCAGCCTGCCTTCATTGCGTCTTGATTCTTACTCGGTTGACCTGGCTGACCGCCTTCACCGCGGCAGACGGGGCAGCCTGACATTTGCTCCAGAGGCTGCAACTGAACGTTTACGCAGGGTTATTAAAAAGAACATAGATGAAAACGATATTTATACCGCCCTCGACAGTGCTGTTTTAGCTGGTTGGCAGGGATTTAAATTATATTTCATGATTGGGTTGCCAACCGAAACAGACGAAGATGTTGAATCTATTCTGGCCCTCTGCCGAAAAATACGTGAACGCTATAAGGCTAAAGTCAGGGGTTCTTTCAGACTCTCAGTTAGTGTATCTACTTTTATTCCCAAGGCTAACACACCTTTTCAGTATGAACCCCAGATCACCCTGGCTGAGATTAAACGACGCCAGCAGATATTGATAAAAGGTTTTAGAAAAATAAAAGGAATAGAATTTAGCTGGCACGATGCCGAAACCAGTTTTCTGGAAGCGGTTTTTGCCCGCGGTGATCGCCGGCTTGCACCTCTCCTGGAGAGAGCTTTTCACCTCGGTTGCCGCTTTGACGGTTGGTCTGATCATTTTGACTTCAGCAAATGGGAGCAGGCTTTTTCTGAAAGCGGAATCGACGGTAATTTTTATGCCTGCCGAAGTTTTAGTTATGAAGATTTTTTACCCTGGGCTCATCTTGACTGTGGCATTGAGCGGGAATTATTTGTTAAGGAGCACCGTTTATCCCACGCAGAGGTTGAAGTTAGGGGGGCTGCCGATGATCCGCATTAAATTTTTGTTTGACCGGACGGAAAAACTCGGTTTTCTTTCACATCTCGACCTGGTTCGCCTCTTTATCCGTGCGCTGCGTAGAGCGCATCTGCCGCTGGCTTACAGCCAGGGCTTCAACCCTCACCCGAAACTGGCCCTGGCTTTACCGCTTCCGCTCGGGGTTCTGGCAGAAAATGAACCCGGTGAGTTATACTTTACTGAGCCTGTTAAGGCGGAAGTATTTTTAAAAGAGCTTGGCAGCAGGCTTCCCGAAGGGATTCACTTAAAGCAGGCATTTACTGCTGACCCGGATGAACCTGCCCTGGCCTCCCTAGTGGATGCGGCCTTATACAGGGCAGAGCTGAGAGACCTACCGGAGATATCATCGCAGTGGGATGCGCAGTTGTTTTCACAGGCTTTGCTCCGGCTTCTGGAAAAAGAAGTAATTTTGGCACCCCGCCGGGGTAAAAAACATAAACCAGAATACAAGAATGTTCGGCCCGGAATAATCAGGGCGGAGTTGAAAAACAAAAACAGCAGAACTACAGCTGTTGAACTATACTTAAAAGCAGGAAGCAGGGGAGGAATATCACCTCTTTTTTTACTGGAGCAGCTTGCAGAAGAAGCAGGAAACACCTTTTTCACTGCCCAATGCTGGAAGCTTTGCCGGCAAGGGTTGTACCGCGCTGACGGTAAACTAATAATGCCTTTGCCTGAAGGGATGTGATCCATTGTTATGGATAAAAAGATAATTGTGAATTGCGATAATCGTGCTACCCGCGTAGCGCTGCTTGAACAGGGAAAACTGGTTGAACTTGATGTAGAAAGACCGTTGCAGTACAGGGTTGTCGGTAACCTTTACAAGGGTACTGTGGCCAACGTACTGCCGGGAATGCAGGCGGCTTTTGTTGATATAGGACTGGAAAAAAACGCTTTTTTATATGTGGATGATGTTTCACCCGACCTGGATGGTGATGATGACAGTCCCCCTCCTTCCCGCAGTACAATTGATAAACTGCTGCAAGTTGGCGAAGATATAATGGTCCAGGTTATCAAGGAACCCTACGGCAGTAAGGGGGCCAGGGTGACGGGGCAGATTACCATTCCGGGACGTTACCTGGTTTTAGTCCCCGGGGCGGATTATATCGGTGTTTCGCGGCGTATTGAGAGCCAGGCGGAGCGTGACCGGTTACGGCGGGAAGTAGAGATACTCAAACCCGAACATCTAGGCCTGATTGTCCGCACTGTAGCTGAAGGGGTTGATAAGGATGTAATGGCCCAGGACCTGCAGTTTTTAATTCAGCTCTGGAACCGGATCCTGACCCGCTTCCAGCAAAAAACAGCACCAGCTATCCTATACCAGGACCTTTCACTGACCTGTCGCATGGCACGTGATTTATTTGTAGAAGAGTTCAGCAGTTTTTTAATTGATAATGAACATGAATACGATAAAGTACGAGACATAGTCGATTATATTTCTCCGCATCTTAAAAGCAAAGTTAAACTATATAAAGAAAATGAACCGATTTTTGAACGTTATGGAATTGAAAAAGAGATTGAAAAAGCGCTGGCCCGGCAGGTTTGGTTAAAAAGCGGTGGTTACCTGGTTTTTGATGAAACCGAGGCTCTTACTGTAATCGATGTTAATACAGGTCGTTATATAGGCAGGCGTAATCTGGCTGATACCATTCTCAAGACCAACCTTGAAGCTGCTGAAGAGATTGCCAGGCAGGTGCGCCTGAGAGATATCGGCGGGATAATTATTATCGACTTTATTGACATGAGTATAGAAGATCACCGCAAAAAAGTTATAGATAAATTAAACGACTCTATCAAGAACGACCGGACAAAAACTTATGTGCTGGGCTTAACCAACCTTGGCCTGGTAGAAATGACCCGTAAAAAAGTACGTCAGGACCTGTCAGAGTACCTGCAGCAATCCTGCCCTTACTGCGGTGGATCAGGCCGGGTGCTCACTCCCCTGGTGATCAGTACCCGGGTTGAAAGCAGCCTCAAGCAGGAGTTAAAAGAGGAGAAGAAGCGCGCTGTCCTGGTGGAAATGCATCATGAAGTAGCGGCAATTATCATTGGCAGCGGGGGAGGTAACCTTAAAAAACTGGAAGATGAACTGGGCCACCATATTTTTATCAGGGGAACCGAGGATATACATATCGAAGAATACCGGATTATTGCCAGGGGCAGCCATAAAGAGATCCAAGCCCTGGCTCTGCCTGTTAAAGCAGGGGAGAAGCTTAGCTTAACTATTGAAGAACCGCATTCATCCAATCCTAACCACGGTATCGCTCGCATCCAGGGTTTTGTTATCAATGTTGAGGGAGCTGGAGGCATGGTTGGAGAAACTGTTGAAATAGAGATTAAGGACGTAAACCGTACTTTTGCCCGTGCAGTTTTGTTCGAGTTGTAAAAAAGAGGCGGGGCTTACGCCCCGCCAAGAGGTGGATAAAAAATTGCAGCTAACCAGAACTGAAATTTAATCAGGCAACTCTCCGTGAAAAACCTCAATTAATAAACCATCCGTCCTTCAATAAAATGGCGGGTGCTTTCTTCCAAAGGGTTGCTGAATATTTTCTCGGTTGGGCCCATTTCAATAATTTTGCCCTGGTTGATAAAAATTACCTGGTCGGCAATTCTTCTTGCCTGAAATATATTGTGGGTAACCATTACAATAGTTATATCTCTGTCCTGGGCCATTGTGGTGATCATCTTCTCGATCTGTTCAATGTTGCTTGGATCCAGGTTTGCAGTTGGCTCATCGAGCAGCAGCAAATCAGGCTCAAAAGCGACAGCCCTGGTAATCGCCACCCGCTGCGCCTCGCCTCCCGACAGGGTGTCTGCTCTTCTGGTAGAATACTCACTCAGGCCGACCTGCTCCAGCAGGTGATCGACCCGTTGTTTTGTTTCCTCTTTACTGAAGCCACGGGCTTTTAGTCCGTATGCTACATTGTTCCAGACAGAGTCCCTGAAAAGCAGGGTTTTTTGAAAAACCATGGCCATTCTTCGCTGTAGTTTTAGTTGATCCTGTTTATTTGATGGAACCGGGTTGCCTTCATAAAAAACTACACCTTCACTGGGAGGGGTGAGAAGGTTAATAATGCGCAGCAGGGTGCTTTTCCCAGCGCCGCTTGGTCCGATCACTCCATAAATACAGCCCTTTTTCAAGACTAATTGATCGACCCTGAGAACTTCTCTGTCATATATTTTTTTGACTTGCTGCATTTCAAGCAGGGTGTTGTTAGTATTAGCCATTTTTGCCTCCCTTTTGGATATTGTAAAGAATAGAATTAACAATGAAGGCTAAAAGTAATAGGATAATACCGAGGCCGATGGCCAACTCAAAATTTCCCTTGCGGGTTTCCAGGGTGATAGCAGTTGTCATAACCCTGGTTCGCCCTTCAATATTACCGCCGACAATCATTACCGCACCAACTTCGGCTACTACCCGGCTAAAGCCGGAGACTATAGCTCCGAGCAGGGCATAGCGCGCTTCTTTAATAACTGTCCATGCTGCCAGTGCAGGGTTGGCTCCCAGGGAACGGGCGGTTTCTTCCACCTCGCTGCCTTTTGCCCTGATTCCTACCATGGTTAAACCGGTTACAATTGGTGCAGCCAGAAATACCTGGGCAATAATCATTGCCGAGGGAGTATATAGAATGCCTAAAACTCCCAGTGGACCCTGCCTCGATAAAACCAGGTAAACTATTAATCCGGCGACCACGGGAGGCATGCCCATGAAGGTAAAAACAATTTTATTGATTAACCGGGTTTTTCTCTCACTCCTTAAACCGAGCAGGGCGCCCAGGGGCACACCGATTAGAGTTGATATAATAATAGCCGTGATCGATACCCTCAGTGAAAGTAATACAATTTCGATCAGGGCAGGATCAAAAGCCAAAATCAGGCGAAAAGCTTCAATTACTCCTTCTAACAGTCGTGACAAATCGAAACCTCCAGGTTTTATGAAAAAGGGGGCGCACACTTTTGTTTGCCGACCCGGATAGAAACCAGGTTATTGGAACATCCATGCACGCCCGGCTCGTATGGCTTAACTTAGTTTATTCAAGACCGTATCCAGGGAAGAAAAGAGTTTCTCCGTTTACCTGGTAGGAATTAATCAGTTCCTGTCCTTCAGCGGACATTAAAAAGTCAATATACATTTTTGCATAATCATATTTAACATGGGGATGTTCATCGGGATTAACCGCCATTACCCCATATTGGTTGAAAAGAACAGGATCACCTTCAAGAACGATAACCAGGTCGAGATTATTCTTCATCGCTACGTAAGTGCCCCGGTCGGTCATGGCATAGCCCAGTTCTTCATTGGCCATATTAAGCGTATCGCCCATTCCCTGGCCAATTGATCTGTACCATCCCTGGCCCTGCGGGTCAATTTCGGCACTTTCCCATAAACGCAGCTCCATGCGATGGGTGCCGGAATCGTCACCGCGCGAAATAAATACCGAACCTGTATCGGAAATCAGGGTTAACGCATCAACTACGGAGGTAACACCCATTACCCCGGCCGGGTCTTCAGCCGGACCGACAATTATAAAGTCGTTATACATAACATCATAACGTTCGATGAAGGCTCCTTCTTCAACCAGGGCCAGCTCAGAGGCGCGATCATGTACCAGGAGAACATCGGCATCGCCGCGTGCTCCCGTTTCCAGGGCAGCACCGGTACCCTGGGAGACTACCTGCACTTCAAGTCCGGTTTTTTCCTGAAAAATTGGGTTTAAAAAGTCCAGCAATCCGGAATCGTAAGTGCTTGTTGTAGTTGCCAGGATGATAAAATCATCTATCAGTTCAATTTCTTCCTCAACAGGAGCAGACTCCTCTTCCGTTTCTACTTCTTCAGCCGGCGCTTCATCCTGGGCGCAGCCAGTAATTACAAAGAGGAGTGCAATTATAGTCAGGATTGTTAATAAACCAAATGTAATATTTCTTATTTTAAACACCCAAAGTCCACCTTTCATTAGTTATAATTTAATATTCTTTTCAAGCCTGCCAGTGCTGATAGATACTCGTCCGGACACACCCCCTAATCAGCACCTTTGAAGGAGGACCCTGCAGCCGGGAAAAAACCGCAAAAAAATCGCAGTTCCCGGTGGAAATTGCGATAAAAATTTTTATCGAACCTTCTTTCCACAATGGGAGGCATAACCGTTTCCAATTATACCCTGACGTCCATTTCTCATGATGATCTTGCGATCACTTTAGAAAAAATGGATCGAAGGTGCTGCATATGCAATTTTATTACAAGTGCATTTTATAACAAAGGCACGACCAGGTCAAGACTTAATCTGTTTAATAGCTCGGACTAACCGGTAACAAGCATATTCTTATACGGCTGAACTTGTGATAGTATTAAAGGTGGAGGTGTCGGGGAATGGATATAAATGCTGAAATACCCCATGTTTTTAAGTTATTAAAAAGTGAAATTAGTAATATATTAGCTGCGGATAGTTTGTGCAGAGAAAAAGTAAATATTACATGCCGTACCCTAACCCCGGAAGAAGCCCTTGGTAATCCTGAACGTGATGATTTCCCCCTGCAAAAAGGCAGAGAAAAGTTGATGCAGGCGGAAATCGGTCAACATGCCGGCCAGGCTTTTACCGACAGGCCGGGCAACTTATCCGGTACGGTACAAGAGATTTTTGATCTGCCCCCGGTAAACAATTACCACCGGGCCGCGATCGTGGCTACTTTAAATGCTCTTCTACGAAAAAGTGGACGGATCGAAAATTCGGTACACTGTAAGGACGATGGGCCGCGTTTATGCAGCATCGATTTAACAAATGAACTGAAACAAAGGTATGGAAACCCCAGGTTAGTGATGATTGGGTTACAGCCGGCCATGGCTGAAGCCTTGTCAAATGAGTTTGATATGAGAATAATGGACCTTGATCCTGATAACGCTAACAAGCTCTTTAATAAAATCCAGGTTGAAACCGCCCCCTATTCCATTGCCGATCTTGAAGCATGGGCCGATTTATTACTTGTTACCGGCAGCACTGTTGTTAATGGCTCAATTGATCAATTTTTAAATATAGGAAAGCCGGTTCTCTATTTTGGCACAACTATAGCCGGTCCGGCCGAATTGTTGAAATTAGAACGGATTTGTCCCCGGTCAACCTGATTGAAGTTTTGAATTATATTTTTAATTACCCGGGCAATTTTATACAATATTAATTTCGAGCTTAAATCATCCTGCTATCGAACGTTTAAGGTTTGACAAAGGTTACCCTGCGTGTTAAAATTTCGTTTAGATTTACTACAACCGCACGAAGAAGGTCCAAAATGCCCCGCTAAGCATTGGGCTACCGGCTTCGGCGAGTCCTTACGGGGGGTTTGTTTATGTACGCAATCATTGAAACAGGCGGTAAGCAGTACCGGGCTGAAGAAGGCAAGGTTATCCGCGTAGAAAAGCTGCCGCAGGAAAAAGGCGAAACTATCAAGTTTGATAAAGTTTTAATGTGTGTTAACGGCGAAGAAACCAAGGTTGGTCAACCTTACCTGGAAGACTGCCAGGTAGAAGGAAAGGTAGTCGGAACCGGTCGCGGGCGTAAGGTAATTGTTTTTAAGTATAAACCTAAGAAAAATTACCGTCGCAAGCAAGGGCATCGCCAGCCATACACAGATGTATTAATTGGTGCTATCAGCTTTTAAATTGAAAAATTTAACCATGGTTCAATTGGAAAGAGAGGTGTCATAGATGGCTCATAAAAAAGGAGTCGGCAGTTCACGAAACGGCCGTGACAGTAATGCAAAACGGCTTGGTCTCAAGCGTTACGGGGGTCAGTATGTTAAAGCCGGCAGTATTATTGTCAGGCAGCGTGGAACACGTTTTCACCCCGGCATTAACGTTGGTAAAGGCAGTGACGATACCCTTTTTGCCACTGTAGACGGGCGTGTTACCTTTGAGGTTAATGGCCACGCTAAAAAACAGATTAGTGTTTATCCCGATGAAAGTATAGCAGCAGGTTAGTTTGACCAGGTCCGGGTATTGCCCGGACCTTTCTTTTATCTTCCGGTAATCGGCGCTGCAGGTGATCTCAGGCTAATGTTTGTAGATGAATTGGAATTGTCTGTTTGCGGAGGACGCGGCGGAGACGGTGTGGTTTCATTCCGTCGTGAAAAATATATAGATAAAGGCGGCCCCGATGGTGGAGATGGTGGAAACGGCGGAAGTGTATACTTGTGGGCTGATTCTTCAAAACACAGTTTTCTTGACCTGCGTTACAAACATATCTTCAAAGCTTCTGATGGCAGGCCGGGGCAAAGTAAGAACAGGCATGGAGCTAATGGTGTAGATCTGCATATTCCTGTTCCACCCGGTACTGTAGTATATGACCAAAATAACAACACAATTGCAGATTTAACCAATCCCGGGCAAAAAGTTCTTGTCGCTGCCGGAGGTCGGGGTGGTAAGGGCAATGCTCGTTTTGCAAGTTCCAGGAGACGGGTTCCCCGCCTGGCAGAAAGAGGACTTACTGGCGTGGAGCGCCATCTGAAACTGGAACTAAAACTGATTGCCCAGGTCGGCCTGGTTGGTCTGCCCAATGCCGGCAAGTCTACCCTTTTGAGCAGAATCACTGCAGCAAAACCAAAAATAGCTGCTTACCCCTTTACAACCCTCACCCCTAACCTTGGTCTGGTTAAAGTTGGTATAGATGGTTCTTTCATTGTTGCCGATCTTCCCGGGTTAATTGAGGGAGCACACCAGGGAGCTGGTCTCGGACACAGGTTTTTACGCCACGTGGAGAGAAACCTGCTCCTGGTTTACCTGGTTGATCTATCGCCGGATGCAGAAATGGAACCGCTCCAGGCTTACACTCTCTTAAAAAAAGAGCTGTCAGCTTTCAGTGAAAAACTGGGAAACTACCCGGGCATTGTTGTTGGCAACAAGGTTGACCTGCCGGGAGCAGCGGAAAGATTCAATGATCTCAAGGAAAACCTGGCAGGACCAGGAGAGAATGGCGAGGAATTATTTTCTATTTCAGCGGCAACCGGAGAAGGTATAAAACCGCTGGTTAATTATTTATTTAACAAGGTTAATGAACTTTCTGAAGGAAAAAGAGAAGTCGATGAGGAAGAAACAATAATAATGCCGAAAAGTGAACAGAAACCGCTGACCATAGAAAAAGACAATGATGTTTTTATTATCAGCGGAACGGCAATCGAAAGGGCGGCGGCCCGAACCGATTTCAATAATGACGAAGCACTGCAGAGGTTTCAGAAATATACCCGTCGCAGCGGAGTCGATAAAGAATTGCGAAAAGCGGGTGTGGTAGAAGGAGATACAGTACGTATAGGAGAAGAAGAATTTATTTATTATGAGGGGTCGGCTGGTCAGGATTAACGGGTTGATATCTATTAATGCAGGCAGGGCAAAGGAGATAATAGAATTTGTTTTTTGAAGCAGTTTGTAATAGAGCCGGTAATTTGAAAATTGGTCTGATGGGCGGAACATTCGATCCGATCCACGTTGGCCACCTGGTAACTGCCGAAGAAGCAAGGCAGCAGTTTGATCTCACCAATGTTATTTTTGTTCCTACCGGTGTGCCTCCGCACAAGAACAACTCAATGATTTCACTCCCTGAACACCGATACCTGATGACAACCCTGGCAGTAATGTCTAATCCATCGTTTTTTGTATCTAGAATTGAAATAGATCAAAAAGTGCCAACATTTACAATTGATACTGTAAAGCACTTCAGTTCCTGGAAGAATCCTGAGCCCGAAATATTCTTTATAACCGGGGCCGATGCCATACTGGAAATATTCACCTGGAAAGAATACGAAGAGCTATTGAGCCTTTGTACGTTTATAGCTGTTTCCCGCCCCGGCTATTCACTTGATCACTTTCATGAAACGCTTGACAGGACCTGTCCTGAGATGAGGCAAAAAGTTCATCTCCTGGAGATTCCCGCCCTGGCTGTTTCTTCAACGTTTATCAGGGAGCGGGTTGCCCTGGGGAAAACAATAAAATATTTAACTCCTGAGCCGGTTGAACAATATATTAAAAAACACGAATTATACAAGGTTTCGAAGTAAAGCTGTATGCTTTACAAATTGCAGCAGTTATAATAATTGCGGAGGTGTTTTGTAAATGGCAAAAACATTGTATGTGGGGAATATTCCCTGGAGCACAAAGGAACCCGATCTGGAACAGTTTTTCTCTCAATACGGAGAAGTGTTGGAATGCCGTATAATTACGGAACGGGCAACCGGTCGTTCCCGTGGTTACGGTTTTGTTGAGGTTAATGATGACTGTATGGAGGATATTCTGGAAAAAACAAACGGTGTTGAGCTTGAAGGGCGTAAGCTGGTTGTTAACGAAGCGAAACCGCGCGAGCAATAATACTTTTTTAAGCTGTTATAATTACCGCAGCGCTTGGGGAGGTATTTCGACCGGCAGGCAGGCGGATTGAAGGAGAGACCGGAGCCGCTATATGGAAGCCGAAGCAATTCAACTGTTAATGCAGGAAAAGCTTGATCACAAACTATACCGGCATTGTCTCGGAGTTGCCGGGGAGGCAGTGTCGCTGGCTGCCCGTTATGGAGCCGATCAAAAAAAAGCATATATAGCCGGTATGGTTCATGATTACGCTAAACGTTACAACAGCGAAGTGCTAATTGCAAAGGCGAAACAATATGCTATCAGGCTTGACCGGATAACCGGGCTTGAAAAAAAATTACTTCATGCCCCTGTCGGAGCGTTACTTATAAGGGAAGAATTGGGTATTACTGATCAGGAAATTATCAATGCAGTTGCCTGCCATACTACAGGCTGCCCGGGGATGAAGCTTTTGGATAAGATTATTTATCTCGCCGACTACATCGAGCCTGGCCGTTCCTATCAGGAAGTCGGAGAAATCAGAAGAGTATCATTTCATAATCTCGACCTGGCTCTCCTGCTTGCAGTTGATAATGCAATCAAGTCTGTTCTGGATCGAAACTTGCTTCTCCATCCCCGTTCAGTTGCTTTTCGCAATGAGCTGGTAGAGAAGCTGGCAGGTAGATAATAAGGATCTACAGGGAGGTGTTGTTATTTGGCACAGTTGTCGGCCGGTTCTTCCCGGAAACTGGCCCTTTATGCCACGGAGTTGGCAACTGATAAAAAAGGCAGTGATTTGTGCCTGCTTGAAGTTGGCCGGGTATCTATTGTTGCCGACTATTTTTTATTGGTAACCGGAAATACGGCAGTCCAGGTTAAAACAATCTGTGATCACCTGATCGAAAGCATGAAAAAACAGGGACACCAGGCTTTACGGGTTGAAGGATACAGGGAAGCCTGGTGGGTTGTTCTCGATTTTGGTTTGATAGTGGTCCATATTTTTCAGCCCGAAGCCAGGGTGTTTTACGACCTGGAGAGATTGTGGAGCGATGCCCCGCAGGTTATGATGGAAACCCCTGATAATTAAAGGTAAAAAACAGGCGGTATCTACCTGTTTGATGGTGGTGATAAATGAATGATCCCGAGAAAAGTTCTGCATCAGTTTTCTCGTGAGGGTACAAACCCGGGTGGAGAAAAATACAGCTATATTACCGTCGATGATGTTGGAAAACTTTCAAGTGACACAGGTGCAGGCAGCCGCGCTGTTGAGCTGGCTGCCCTGAAAGCAGGAATAATACCGGAAAGGTATCAGCGCAGTATAGGTACTGTCGGAATTGAAGGTCAAATTAAGCTGCTTGAAGCCAGGGTAGGCGTTGCAGGTTCCGGGGGACTCGGGGGCATTGCCCTGGAAATGCTGGCCCGGATGGGTGTGGGAACTTTAGTTGCTATTGATGACGACACTTTTGATGATAGCAACCTTAATCGTCAGTTGCTGTCCCTGGAAGAGAACCTGGGTCGATCAAAAGTAGAAATCGCCGCTGCCAGGTTAAAAATGGTCAACAGTGCTGTTGATCTGATCGCAAACTATTGCAGGGGTGATCTTACAAACTTGCCGGAGATATTTGCCGGTTGTGACCTGGTTATTGACTGTCTGGATAACCTTCGCTCAAGATTTGACCTGGAAAAATCCTGTGTTAAATTAAATGTACCGCTGATCCATGGTGCTATAGCCGGTTTTCTTGGCCAGATAGCGGTGATCAGACCTGATAAACCCCTGCTGGCATCAATATATGGATCAGAATCCGATCGCAGCAGTGACAAGGGAGTGGAAAGGGAACTGGGCAATCCTGCCACAACACCGACCATGATCGCTTCATGGCAGGTTAGTGAAGCAGTAAAGTACTTAGCCGGGCTTGACGGTGTATTGCCTTCGGGAAAAATGTTAATCATCGATATGTATTCAGGGGAATCCTACCAGCTGGAACTTACAGCCTGAGGTTCTTCTGGCTATTGACAACAAAGTCAGCCCTGCTTATAATGTAATGTGTACTTGAGATACTATATTATATTTGATGATGGGAAGCAGTAAGCAGGGATGCTTTAACAGAGAATCGGTATTGCTGAAAACCGGTAAGCTAAACTACTGAACTCGTCCCGGAGAAGCGGTGGTGATAGTATGAAACCGCCGCCGTATGTCGGCGATAACGGCTGAAAGCGGGTAACAAAACGGGGGGCTGTGGCGCAGTGGGAGCGCGCTTCCTTGGCATGGAAGAGGTCGCGGGTTCAACTCCCGCCAGCTCCACCAAAATTTTGTTTCACCAATAAGGGTGGTACCGCGGGTAAAAATCCGTCCCTTGACCGGGCGGGTTTTTTTATTGCAGAATTTGAATACGGAGGTTATCAGGTTGAGCAGTTACGATCCAGCTGTAATAGAAGAAAAGTGGCAGAAAAAGTGGGCTGCCGAGGATTCATTTAAATCAGAAATTGATTATCAGAAAACCAAGTACTATGTTCTTGAAATGTTTCCCTATCCTTCAGGTAAACTGCACATGGGACACATGCGTGTTTATTCTATCGGTGATGTGCTGGCCAGATTTTTACGTATGCGCGGTTTTAATGTTATTCACCCCATGGGTTGGGATGCTTTTGGATTGCCCGCAGAAAATGCGGCGATAGATAACAGGGTTAATCCAGCTGAATGGACTGCCCGGAATATCAGCCATATGAAAAATCAGCAAAACCGCCTCGGAGTCAGTTATGACTGGAGCCGTGAAGTTAACACTTCTGCCCCCGATTATTACCGTTGGTCGCAGTGGCTCTTTTTACTGATGTTTGACCGAGGTTTGGCTTATAAGAAAAAAGCCAGCGTTAACTGGTGCGAAACCTGTGAAACTGTGCTGGCCAACGAGCAGGTTGAAAAAGGGCTCTGCTGGCGCTGTTCTTCCCCGATTGAAACCAGGGATCTGGAGCAATGGTTCCTGCGAATTACCGATTATGGCGAACGTCTGCTTCATGATCTCGATCAGTTAGAGGATTGGCCTGAGCGGGTAAAAATAATGCAGAAAAACTGGATCGGCAGAAGTGAGGGTGCAGAAATTACTTTTCAGGTCAAAGAACTTCCCGGGGAAGAGATTCACACTTTTACAACCCGGCCGGATACACTTTTTGGAGTAACTTCAATGGTTCTTGCTCCCGAGCATCCCATGGTAAAAAAACTGGTGGAAGGGACGGAGCGGGAAAAAGATATTCTTGACTTTGCAGCAAAGGTAAGGAAGGAAAGCGAGATTGAAAGAACCTCGGAGGATGCGCCTAAAATCGGTCTTTTTACAGGGCGGCATGTTATAAACCCTGTAAACGGTGAAGAAGTTCCCGTGCTTGTAGGCAACTATGTTCTGATCGGTTACGGAACCGGGGCGGTAATGGGAGTTCCTGCCCATGATCAGCGTGATTTTGTTTTTGCCCGCAAGCATAACCTGCCGGTCAGGGTTGTTATTCAGCCTGAAGGTGAACAGCTCGATGGAGATACCATGACGGAGGCATACCCGGGCCAGGGGAAAATGGTTAATTCAGGCCAGTTTACAGGAATGGATAACGAGGAAGGTATGAAGGCAGTAACCGATTTTCTTGAGAAGAAAGGGTTTGGAAACTTCAAGGTAACCTATCGCCTGCGTGATTGGCTTATTTCACGACAGCGTTATTGGGGAGCTCCTATTCCAATTATTAATTGCGAAAAATGCGGTACCGTCCCTGTGCCCCGGGAAGATCTTCCCGTAATGTTGCCCGATAAAGTTGAGCTGTCAGGGAACAGGGTTCCTCCTCTTTCTCACTACGAAGATTTTATCAGTACAACCTGCCCACTTTGTGGTGGATCAGCCAGGCGAGAAACAGATACTATGGATACCTTTATCTGTTCTTCGTGGTATTTCCTGCGGTATACGAGCCCGGGTGCAGACCAGGTGCCGTTTCAAGCAGGGGATGTAGATTACTGGATGCCGGTTGACCAATACATCGGGGGCATAGAACATGCTGTTTTACACCTGCTTTACGCCCGATTTTTCACAAAAGTGCTGTTCGACGCCGGTATGGTTAAAAGCGAAGAACCGTTCAGCCGGTTGCTGGCCCAGGGGATGGTTTACAAGGATGGATCCAAGATGTCAAAATCAAAGGGCAATGTAGTAACACCGGATGAGATAGTGAAAAAATATGGTGCAGATACAGGGCGCATCTTTATCCTCTTTGCTGCCCCGCCTGAAAAAGATCTGGACTGGAATGACCAGGGTGTTGAAGGAGCCCATCGTTTTCTACGCAGAATATGGAAAATAGTAGAAGAATGCAAAGATCAGTTTGCCGCCGGTAGGGGAGCTTCAGGCATTGGTGAGGCAGAAAATGAGCTGGAACGGGCCCTGCATGGGACAATAAAAAAAGTTACTTACGATATCCAGGAGCGGTTTAATTTCAATACAGCAATCAGCTCAATTATGGAACTGGTTAATGCTCTGTATGCCTACCGCCTAAACGTGAAAAGTTCAAAACAGAACCATGATTTACTCAGGGATACCCTGGATAAAACTATTTTGCTCCTGGCGCCTTTTGCCCCGCACCTGGCGGAAGAAGCCTGGATGATTCAAGGTCACAGTGACAGTGTGCACAATCAGGTCTGGCCGGAGTATAATCCGGATAAACTAATTGTTGAAGAAGTGGAAGTGGTTGTCCAGATTAACGGGAAAGTGCGCGGCAGGGTTGTGGTACCTGCTGATTGTACCGAAAATGACTTAGTCAGCGCTGCCCGCAGCGCCGAAAGGGTTGGCGAGCTGCTGAAAGATAAACAAGTTGTAAAGGTTATTACCGTACCTGGTCGGCTTGTCAATATCGTGGTTCGCTAACCGGGGGCATCAAGTTGGGTTTATTAAAAGAAGGACAGGAGTTGCAGTATTTACTGGTTGAAGCTGTGCGGGAACACAATGTGTTGCCCCTGACCGGAACCTGTAACCTTTCCTGTGTATTTTGCAGCCACAAACATAATCCGCCCCTGACCAGGGCTTTTAGTTTTCAGCCTCTGCCTGAAGAAAAATGGTCTGACCTGATAAATTACCTGGATTCCGACAGGAAGATTGTAATAGGAGAATCGGCGACCAGGTTACGCGAGGGAGAGCCGTTTACTCACCCGCACATTCTTACCGTTATTGAAAAAATCCGCCGCCTTCATCCTTTAACCAGGCTTCAGGTTACTACTAATGCCTCACTTTTAAATAAAGAGATTATCGATCGTTTAACCGGGTTCCAACCTTTGGAGCTGGTGCTTTCTCTTAATAGTGCCACTGAAAAAGGCCGCAGGCTTTTAATGAATGATCCTGAACCGCAAAAAGCTCTTTCTGTGCCTGAAATGTTGTGCCGGTCCGGGCTGCCTTTTCATGGGAGCCTTGTAGCCCTGCCTCACCTGGTTGGTTATGAAGATTTACGACATACTATTAACTTACTTGACCAGGCCGGTGCAGATACCGTGCGTATTCTGAGGCCAGGTTATACTAAACTAAGTTCTACTGAAATTATTCCTCCGCCGGGAACGGACCAGGAGCTGGAAAACCTTGTTGCAAGTCTTGAGAATAATCTGCAGACTGTTCTGGTCCTTGAACCACCTTTATTGGATAACCTCGAACCAATTGTGAAAGGGGTAATTTTTAAAAGTAAAGCTTATCAGGCTGGTATAAGACGGGGAGACCGCATTGACCAGGTAGATGGTAAAAAGCCGCAGAGCAGGGTTGATGCTTTTCAAATGATTAATGGTAAAAAACCCCATCGGCTGGTTATTTGGCGCCACGACCAATTCTGTAGGGTAGAGCTCGAAAAAAATGATGATCAGGTATCAGGTCTGGTTTTCGACTATGACCTCGATTTTTACCAGGTTGAAACTGTCAGGAGGCGTCAAGTGCTGGGTGGAAAGACGCTTATGCTTATATCAGAGCCTTCCCTGGCTCTCTGGAAAACAGCCCTGGAAAAATTTAAACTTACCAACCTGGTTTTAAAAACTGTTCGTTCAAAATTTTTTGGTGGCTCGATTAACTGTGCCGGGCTGCTTACTGTAGCTGATTTCAGTACAGCTCTTGAGCAGGCTTATAAAAGCAGGTATTATAACGCGGTAATCCTTCCTGCAGTTGCTTTTGATTCCGCTGGTAACGATCTCAGCGGCATGCATTATCAAGCCCTTACTAAACAAAAGATTCCAATTTATCTTGCCTGACAGTTGCTATAGTTTAAGCCTAACCTGCTTGACAGTTAAATATTCAAATTATATAATATAATGTACAGTTAAAAAATACCTGTACTCACCGAACACTTCATATAGTTCATATTAATATTTGCTGCAGGTTTGCAGAAAAGGCCGGATAAAAGTTTTCCGGCTTTTAATATCTTACAAGGAGGAGACAGAATGGCTAAAAAAGAACATGAGCAAGCTCCAGGAATTGAAGAAGCCGTTATTAAAACGGAACAGAATCAAGAAGGAGACAGCATCAGGATATCGTCGGAAGTAATTGCTATTATTGCCGGTATTGTTTCGAGCGATATTCATGGTATTGCCGGAATGAGCGGTGGTTTGGTAGGCGGAATTGCTGAGAAGCTTGGGAAAAAAGACCTGACCAAGGGGATTAAAGTCTCAGTGGATGGCGACAGTGTAACCATCGATATGAGCGTTATTGCCGAATATGGTGTTCCAATTGTTGAATCAACCGATAAGCTGAAAAAAGCGATCAGGGGCAATGTGGAGAAAACAACCGGTTTAAAAGTGAAGGCTATTAATATTAATGTACTTGGAATTAATATTCCGGAAGATGAAGAACCGGAAGAAGCCGCCGGGGAGAAGAAGGAGAACAAAGAGAACAAAGAGAACAAAGAGAACAAAGAGAACAAAGAACCTGGGCTGTAATAGCCAGGATTACCGGCTATTGATAAAAAGCATTGTAATGAAGCAGGCGCCCTTTTTAGGGCGCCTTTTTATTCGCGGCAGGAAAAGGAAATTGTTGTTGCCGGGGAGAATAAGAATTTTGTTATCTATTTCCCGACTCTTTTATAAAATCGCATAGCCAGTTTCTCTCTATCAATTAAACGAAGCTAAAACATACCAGTATAAAAACCAGGAGTGATGCGTTAATGTTTGAAACACTTAAAGAAAAAATTGGCAGCGGCGAAAAAATTGTTATCATTTTACTGGCAGTGCTTTTGATTGGAGCAGCAGTATGGCGCGGAGCCGGGCAGAACTCAACTGGCCCCGAACTGGTCCGATCAGGTTTTGAAGAAACTATTGAGCCTATTAGCGACCCTGTTGAAATAACTGTCCATCTAATCGGGGCTGTTAATAAACCCGGTATCTACCATCTGCCGGAAGGCTCAAGGGTTTATGAACTGCTTGAACTGGCCGGGGGAGTAAGCCTGGAAGCCGATCAGCAATCTATAAACCAGGCCCGGCCTCTATTTGACGGTGAGCAGGTTTATATTGCCGCTGCAGAAACTGGGGCAGAGCCGGGAGAAAGGGTAACTGCTACTGAACATTCATCCGGTAAAATTAATATTAATACAGCCGGAGCAGCCGAATTAACAACCCTGCCAGGAATTGGTGATGTCCGGGCAGGGCAGATCGTTGCTCACCGTGAAAAAAACGGGTATTTTAAAGATCCCAGGGAATTAATGGATGTCAGCGGTATCGGCGAAAAAATATATGAAACGCTGGCTGATCTGATTACTGTTTATTAGAATGTCAACCCCCCTGCACTTTACTGCCATGCCTTCAGGTATTCCAGTTGGCTGTCAGTCAGGCTGTCGATAGTAATTCCCATTGCTGCAAGCTTCATGGCTGCAGTTTTGCGATCATATTCAACGGGCAAATTAATAACATCGGCGGCAAGCTTTTTACTTTCCCGGAGCAGGTACTGCATTGCTCCGAACTGAAGAGCAAATGAAAGATCCATAATTTCTGCCGGGTGTCCATCACCTGCTGCCAGGTTAACCAAACGGCCTTCGCCGAGCAGGTAAACACTATTTCCGTTTTTTAGCCTGTATTCGTCAATGTTCTCACGCGGTTGACCAACATAGTCACCCAGTTCGCCCAGGGCTTTTTTATCAATTTCGACATCAAAATGACCGGCGTTACTTAATATTGCCCTGTTTTTCAATAGAGGAATGTGCCCGGCGGCAACCACTTCACGACAGCCAGTGGTTGTAACAAAAATATCTCCGATTGGCGCAGCATCTTTCATCGGCATAACCCTGAATCCTTCCACAGCTGCTTCCAGGGCATGAATCGGATCAACCTCGGTAATAATAACATTGGCACCAAGACCGGCAGCGCGCATGGCTACTCCCCTTCCGCACCAGCCAAATCCTGAAATTACAACGTTTTTACCGGAAATAAGCAGGTTGGTTGTACGCATGATTCCATCCCAAACTGATTGTCCTGTTCCGTAACGGTTATCGAACAAGTACTTGCACAGGGAATCATTAACGGCAATTACAGGGAAGGCCAGTTTGCCTTCAGCAGCCATAGCCCTCAGCCGGATCAGGCCTGTTGTTGTTTCTTCGGCACCGCCGATAACCCGGTTTAGCAGGTCCGGCCTGTCACGGTGCAGCATGGTTATCAGGTCGCCACCGTCATCAATGATCATCTGGGGTCCGCTGTCGACAACACTGCGAATATGCGCTGAATATTCCTCGCCGGTAGCGCCATGCCAGCCGTGAACCTCAATTCCATCATCTACCAGTGCCGCAGCTATAGCATCCTGGGTGGAAAGCGGGTTGCTCCCGGTAATTACCACCTCGGCCCCACATTCCTTAAATGATTTGGCCATAAAAGCAGATTTTGCTTCAAGGTGAATACAGACAGCCATTTTGATTCCCTTAAAAGGTTTTTCAGCGCCGTACTGTTCAATCAGGTTGTTTAAAACAGGCATATGCCTGCTGACCCACTTAATTCGCCTGTGCCCTTCTGGGGCCAGTTTTTGATTTCTAATGCTGCTCATTTTTTATCCTTCCTCTCCAGTTCAGTCAAAGGCTTATAAAGTATCATAACACGACAACCGGGATACTTTTAAGTACTTTTCGCAATAATAGGGTCTAATTCCTTTTTATATGGAATTAATTTGGGAAGGATTTCTGGGGTTAATGGAGAACTAATATAATGCTTTCTATCTATTTGAGAACGGGCAGGTATTTTTTCATATTGCCTGCTTGACAATAAAGATACCTTAAAGTAGTGTACAAAAGGTTTATGAAAAAAGAGGAGGTTTTACCGTGAAAAAATGGTTAGCTTTGTTCGTGGTAGTTTGTCTCGTTTTTGCTGTAATCGGTTGTGGTGGGACAGACACTCCCCCGCCTGCAGCCGAAGAAGACAATGGTGAAGAAGGTGAGGCTCCCCCCGCCGGTGATATGAAGGTCGGCATGGTTACCGACGCCGGTACTATTGATGACAAATCGTTTAACCAGGGCACCTGGGAAGGCATTCAGATTGCAGCCGGAACATTTAACCTGGAAACCAGGTATCTGCAGCCGGGTGGAACGACCGAAGCAGATTACATTACCGAGATTGGAAACCTGGTTGATGCCGGTTTTATGTTTATCGTCTGTCCGGGCTTCAAGTTTGAAACTGCTATCTATGATGTGCAGGATCGCTACCCGGATGCCAAGTTTGTCCTGATCGACGGTTATCCTCATGCAGGTGACTGGGATCCTGTAGTTAAGGATAACGTTGTATCTATTTTCTTTGCCGAACATGAATCGGGATTCCTGGCCGGTGTAGCTACTGCCCTCCAGCTTGGTGAAGGTGAAGTAGGTTTTATCGGCGGAATGGAAATTCCTGCAGTTCAACGCTTTAACTGGGGCTTCCAGCAGGGCATTCTTTATGCAAACGAAAATTATGATACCAGTATTGTGATGAATGCGGAAAACTTTGTATACCAGGGTACTTTTGATGATGTTGCCGCCGGCCAGGTTCTGGCAGCTGCAATGTATGACAAGGGTGTGGATGCAATATTTGCCGCAGCCGGCGGTGTGGGAATTGGTGCAATAAATGAAGCGAAAACCCGCGCATCAGCCGGTGAAGAGGTCTGGGTAATCGGTGTCGATGTTGACCAGTATGCCGAAGGTATCTACGATGGAACCAAATCGATTATTTTAACCTCGGCGATGAAGTATATCGACCGTGCAGCTTATGATATGATCGAAGCTGAACTTAACGGTGAGTTTCCCGGAGGGCAGATCCTGAATCTTGATGCTAACAACTACGGAATCGGTATTCCCCAGGAAAACCCCAACCTTGATGATGAGGTTGAAGGAATTGTTGCTGAAGTATTTGCAGCCCTGCAGAGTGGTGACATCGTAGTTTCCGACGTTAAGGGAGAACTTTTCGATTAATGTTGCATTAATTGAAGCGAAAAAGGGCGGTTTAACCGCCCTTTTTTCTAATACAGGGGAGTTGATGCTTTTGAGCCACATTATCGAGATGGAGGATATTCGCAAAGAATTTCCCGGTGTAGTGGCCTGCGATGATATAACCTTTAAGGTAAAAAAAGGAGAGATACACGCCCTTCTGGGGGAAAATGGGGCAGGAAAATCAACCCTGATGAATATTTTATTCGGCCTCTACCAGCCCGATTCAGGTTCCATCAGCTTAAGGGGCGAGAAAGTTAATATAACTAATCCTAACGTAGCAAACGACCTCGGTATCGGAATGGTCCACCAGCATTTCAAGCTTGTCCATAATTTTACAGTAACCGAAAATATTATTTTAGGTATCGAACCGACAAAAGCGCTGATGATAGATACCCGCAGCGCTTCTGCAAGGATCAGGGAGCTTTCCAAGCGCTACGGGCTCAATGTTGAACCGGAAGCAATTATCTCCGATGTTTCAGTTGGCATGCAGCAGCGTGTAGAAATCTTGAAGATGCTCTACCGTGATGCCGAGATACTAATTTTCGACGAACCTACCGCTGTACTGACCCCCCAGGAAGTGCAGGAACTGACCAAAATTATGCACGGCCTGATCGAGGAAGGCAAAACAATTATTTTAATTACCCATAAACTGCGTGAAATAATGAATATTGCCGACCGCTGTACTGTAATACGCTGGGGCAAGGTTGTTGGTACAGTTAATGTTTCTGATACATCGGAAGAAAAGCTGGCTGAAATGATGGTTGGCCGAAAAGTTTTGTTTGAACTGCAGAAAGAAAAAGCTAACCCGAAACGTGAAATTCTGACCATTGAAGACCTGTCAGTAGCTGGTAGCGACGGCAAACATGGTATAAAGAACTTTTCACTTGGCGTACGCTGTGGTGAAATTGTTGGTCTGGCCGGAGTTGATGGAAATGGACAGACTGAACTGGTTGAAACAATAATTGGCCTGCGCAAGGCCGATTCAGGCCGGATAAAACTTCATGGTCAGAACATATGCGACCTGCCGATTCGCAGACGTATTGAAACCGGAATGGCCCATATTCCTGAAGACAGGCACAAACACGGCCTGGTTCTCGATTACACGGTGCAGGAAAACCTGATTTTAAAGAATTATTACCACCCTCCTTATTCAAATAAAGGCATAATTGACTGGGAGTATGTTTATGACCACGCAGAAAGAATTATTAAAGATTTTGATGTTCGCTCCGGCCAGGGAGCGGAAGCTTCAGCCCGTTCTTTATCTGGCGGAAACCAGCAAAAGGCGATCGTAGGGCGGGAAATAGATGGAAACCCGGAACTGCTAATAGCAGTGCAGCCTACCCGGGGGCTTGATGTCGGGGCTATTGAATATATCCACCGGCGCCTGGTTGAACAACGCGACCAGGGTAAAGCAGTTTTCCTGATTTCACTGGAACTGGATGAGATCCTTGATCTCTCCGACCGTATTGCCGTTATTTACAACGGTGAATTGGTTGGGATCTTGGATGCAGAGCAGACTGATGAGAATGAAATTGGTCTGATGATGGCAGGCGGAAAGAGAGGTGTAGCTATTTGAAAACAAAAGTCAGGGTCAGAAAAGATTTTTTTATGTCACTCTTTGCCGTTATACTCGGCCTGGTGGCCGGTGCAGGCTTAATGATTGCCACCGGTAATAATCCTTTTGAAGGATTTTATTATCTTTTGCGGGGCGGAGTGATGAATATTGAACGGATTGGCAATACCCTGGCTACAGCTACGCCGCTTATATTTGCCGGTCTTTCTGTAGCCTTTGCTTTCAGAACGGGGTTGTTTAATATTGGTGGGGCCGGCCAGATGTTGATTGGCGGTTTATGCGCCACGGCGATCGGCCTGACCTTTGCCTGGCCTAAACCGCTGCTGCTAACTGCAATTATTCTTGCCTCTTTACTGGGTGGAGCACTCTGGGCAGCGCTTCCCGGTTTTCTCAAGGCCCGTTTCAACGTCCATGAGGTTGTCGCAACGATTATGATGAACTGGATTGCCTACTGGACTGTTTTTTATATTGTGCCGTGGTATTTTAAAGGTCCGTTTCTTGAAACTGAATCACAGCGTATACCCGAAGCGGCCTCTTTAAAGGTTCCCTGGCTCACATCGCTCTTCAGCGGGTCTTACATTAACCTGGGTATAGTGCTGGCAGTAATATTTGTTCTTATTTCTGCTTTTATCCTGGAAAGGACCACTCTCGGTTATGAATTGAAGGCTGTCGGTTACAACCGTGACGCAGCCCGGGCAGCCGGGATAAATGTCAACCGCAATATAATGCTCTCCATGGCCATTGCCGGTGCCCTGGCCGGCCTGGGTGGAGCAACTTTTTATGTTGGCTTTGCCTCGAATATGCAGATCGGTGTTTTGCCGGCCCAGGGTTTTGATGGTATAGCAGTAGCACTGCTTGGTGCTAACTCACCCTGGGGGGTTTTTGCGGCAGCGCTGTTTTTTGGTCTGCTGCATACCGGAAAAGGTTTTATGAATGCCATGACTGCCATACCGCCTGAAATTGCCGATACGATTATTGCCACCATTATCTATTTTGCTGCAACCAGCGTTCTGATTGAAAGAAACTGGGATAAACTGAAAAAGATTAAACCGAAAGCTTTATTCAGAAAAGGTAAAGTTGAAAAACTTGAGGCAGAAGCAGGGGGTGAGAAGTAATGATTGACCTGGTTTATCAAATCTTCCCCTATGCCATTGCTTTTACAATTCCCCTCCTGATCACTTCTCTCGGTGGATTGTACTCCGAGCGCAGCGGTGTGGTTAACATTGGCCTGGAAGGCCTGATGTTAATGGGAATGTTTGTCGGTGCCTACACAATATCCCAGGTAGAGTCTGCTTCTCCCGGGATGGCAGTTTGGTACGGCCTGCTTGCCGCCACAGTATTTGGCGCTCTCTTTGCCGTGCTGCATGCTTTTGCCTGTGTAACTCTAAATGCCGACCAGGTAATCAGTGGGATTGCTATTAACATGATTGCCAGCGCGGTTACCGTATACCTGGCCCGGTTTTTTACGGGCAGCGGTAATGTCCAGATTATTCGCGGCATGAGCAGGTTAACCATACCGGTTCTCTCTGATATTCCCGTGCTGGGCAGACTCTTTTTTACTCATACCTATGCAACAACCTGGTTGGTTCTCCTGATTCTGGCTGTATCTACATTTGTACTCTTTAAAACCCGCTTTGGTCTGCGTTTAAGGGCTTGCGGGGAGCATCCCCACGCTGCTGATTCGGCTGGTGTAAATGTATACCTGATGCGTTACCTGGCCGTAATTATATCGGGAGGCTGTGCCGGGCTTGGGGGGGCAATTTTTATTGTTACTCTTTCCGGGGAATATAACGGAACCGCCGCAGGCCTCGGTTTCCTGGCCCTGGCAGCGTTGATTTTCGGTCAGTGGAAGCCCTGGGGTATCCTGGCAGCCACCTTTTTCTTTGGTTTTGCCAGTACTATAGCCAATGTATCCCAGGTAATTCCCGTGCTGGCCCAGATTCCGGGCATCTATCTGAAGGCATTTCCTTACGTGGTTACCCTGATTGCCCTGGTCCTGTCATCCAAGTCATCGCAGGCGCCGAAAGCTGCGGGAGAACCATATGATAAAGGCAAGCGTTAAAAATAGAAACCGGGTGGTGTTCATTTGCGAGTTTATGACCTAATCCTTAAGAAGCGTAACGGTCATGCATTGTCAGAACATGAAATAGACCATCTGATCAAAGGCTATGTCGAAGGCAGCATTCCAGATTACCAGCTTTCTGCCCTGGCCATGGCCATCTATTTCAGAGGCATGAATGAAGAAGAAACGCTTTACCTGACTAAAGCGATGATCAATTCAGGTGAAACAATAGCACTTGATGCTATTCCGGGAATTAAAGTCGATAAACACAGTACCGGGGGAGTGGGAGACACCACTACCCTGGTTCTCGCTCCCCTTGTTGCAGCGGCCGGAGCGCCGGTAGCCAAACTTTCGGGGCGCGGCCTGGGGCATACGGGAGGCACCCTTGACAAACTTGAATCGATACCGGGGTTTTGCAGCGATATGACAGTTCCCGAGTTGATCAGCGCCGTTAAAGATATTGGTGTCGCCGTAGCCGGTCAAACTGAAAATCTTGTCCCTGCCGACAAACTCCTTTATGCCCTGCGCGATGTTACCGCCACTGTAGACAGTATGCCGTTGATTGCCGCCAGCGTGATGAGCAAAAAGCTGGCAGCAGGTGCAGATGCCCTTGTTTTGGATGTAAAAGCAGGTGACGGAGCATTTCTTAAAAAGCAAGAGGATGCTTTTGAACTGGCCCGGACCATGGTCTCAATCGGACAGGGCGCTTCTAAGAAAACCGTGGCGGTTGTTACAAATATGGATCAACCCCTGGGGAGGGCAGTCGGTAATGCCCTGGAAATTGAAGAAGCTGTTCAAACCCTGCATGGTGAAGGTCCGGAAGATCTGCTCGAGTTATGTCTTGTTTTAGGCAGTTGGATGCTGACCCTGGCCGGGGTAAGTCCCGACCCCGAAACCGGCCGGGCACTGCTTCTGGAAACGATTAAAACAGGTGCTGCAGCAGCGAAATTTAAAGAACTTATAAATAACCAGCATGGTGACAGTAGTGTAGTTGATAACCTGTCTCTGCTGCCCCGTGTAAATAATAAGGTTAAGGTTAAATCCACCCGGGCAGGCTTTGTCAGGCGAATCAAAGCCGAAATAATCGGTTTGGCAGCAATGACTCTTGGAGCCGGTCGTGAAAAAAAAGATTCGCTGATTGACCCTGCTGTCGGGCTTGTTATTGAGAAAAAAATTGGTGACAAGGTCATAAGCGGCGAAACCTTGGTAGTTATCCATGCCGCAGATAATGCCCCTCCTGAACTGGTGGAGACCGTGGAGGAGATGATTTTGTCTGCTTACGTGTTTCACGACAAGGCGGTTGATAAGCCGGAACTTGTTCACGGTGTAGTTGAATAAATACAGGAAAGGATGATTTACATGCCTGAATCGTTGGCCGCTTATATCGACCATACCCTGTTAAAGCCTGAAGCATCGGAAGAAGAGATTAAGTCTCTGTGCAGGGAGGCAGCTAAATACGGGTTTTATGCTGTTTGTATTAACTCATCATACGTTCAGACCGCTTACAAAGAACTTGAAGGAATCGGGGTTAAAGTATGCTCGGTTGTTGGTTTTCCTCTTGGGGCTTCAACCACTGCCGCCAAAGCGTTTGAGGCCGGTGAGGCGGTTAAGAACGGTGCTGCTGAAGTTGATATGGTAATACATATCGGGGCTTTGATCAATAACGATCGGGATTATGTTATTAAAGATATCGCTGCCGTAGTTCGGGCAGCAGCAGGCGCCCCGGTTAAGGTTATCATTGAAACCGGTCTCCTTAATAATGAGCAGAAACGTCTGGCCTGCAAGTTAGCCTGTGAGGCAGGGGCCAGTTTTGTAAAAACTTCAACCGGCTTCGGGCATGGTGGGGCTACGGTAGACGATGTTAAGCTGATGAGGGAGACCGTCGGCCCTGATATTGGTGTTAAAGCTTCGGGAGGTGTTCGCACAGCCGAAGCGGCCAGGCAGATGATAGAAGCAGGCGCTACCCGCATCGGAACCTCCTCCGGCCCGGCAATTACAGGCAGCTGAAACAGATGTCCCGGTATTAGCTTAAAAGGTTTTTTGACAACTGTGATTAATATAAGCTAAAATTAATTAATGTTATTATTAACCGGTGCTGCACCGGTATTTGTTTTTCGGAGGGGATAAATATGCGAAACAATCGATTTATTTTTATTATAATAGCCGTGGTTATTATCGGGTCCCTGGTTATGAGTGTCACTAACCTCTATCTCGATTTGCTCTGGTTTCAGGATCTTGATGCATCCGGGGTTTTTTGGACCCAGCACCTGACCAGGCTGGGCATGAGGGTGGGAGCCCTGCTGCTTCTATTTATATTCATTTTTGTCAACCTGCTTTTTACAAAGCGCTACATTCTAACATTTCCAAACCTTGCCCTGAGGGAGAAACTGATGGCCGGGGGGTTTATGCGTTTACTGACTCCACGGCGTCTTACTATCTACTTCACGGCAGTTGCAGCAATTTTGGCCTACTTTTTATCAGGCTATGCCGGCAGCTACTGGATGGAAACGCTGGAATTTTTCAATCATGTACCTTTCGGAATTAGTGATCCGGCCTTTGGAGCCGATATTTCATTTTATGTTTTCAGGTTGCCGTTCTACCGTTTTCTCTATAGCTTTCTAATGATGGCCCTGGTAGTTACCCTGGCGGTTGTCGGATTAATCTATATCATCCTCAATCCACCCGCACGTGGCAAACAGGGATGGATATTGCCTCCTTCCAGGGGTGTTAGTCACATGGCTGTACTATTTGCCCTTATTTTTGGTTTAAAGGCCTGGGATTATCGCCTGCAACAGCTCGAGCTGGTTCTTTCCGAGCGAGGAGTGGTTTTTGGAGCCGGTTATACCGACATGAGCGCTAACTACCCCGTGTTGATGGTTTTGATGATTCTTGCCATTGTTATAACCCTGGTCTTTGTGGCTAACATTTTTTTACGCAGGTACCGCCTGTTCATTTATGGTGTTCTTGCCTTGATCGGGGTATCTTTATTAGGTGGCTGGGCATATCCGGCCCTGATCCAGAGTTTTGTTGTTGAGCCGAGCGAATTTAACTATGAACGGGAATACCTCGCTCATAACATTCAATATACACGCGAAGCCTATGGGTTGGACCGGTTTTCCAACCGCAGCTATGACCCGGCCCAGTCCCTCGACTGGAATGACCTGCGCGAAAACCGGGGCACGATCAATAATGTCCGTCTCTGGGATTACAGGCCCCTGTTAACAACTTTTAATGAACTTCAGGCGATTAGATTATACTATCGCTTTAATGATGTTGATATCGATCGATACACCATTGACGGCGAATACCGCCAGGTTATGGTAGCAGCCCGTGAGCTCGATAAAAGCAGGCTGGCCGATCAGGCCCAGACCTGGGTAAACCTTAACCTGCAGTATACTCATGGTTACGGTGTTACAATGAGTCCTGTTAACGAGGTGACCAGCGAGGGTTTGCCGCGTTATTTCCTGGGCGATATACCACCCAGCGGCAACTTGCAGTTAGATAACCCTTCCATCTATTTTGGTGAACTAACCAACGATTATGTTATCGTCAATACGGCCACCCAAGAGTTTCACTACGCTACTGCCGGTGACGAAAATGAATTTACATATTATGATGGAGAAGCCGGTATACCTTTACAATCAATTTTTCGCCGGGCTTTGCTTGCCCTTAAATTTGGCGAATACCGGATACTTATTTCCAATGAATTGAGCAGTGACAGTAAAATTCTATTCGACCGGAATATTAGTGAGCGTGTGCGCAAACTGGCTCCTTTCCTCAGGTATGACAGCGATCCCTACATCGTAGTTTCCGATGGGCGTCTTTTCTGGATCCAGGATGCCTACACGGTTACCGGCAGTTATCCTTACTCTGCCCCGTATGGCAATTTTAACTACATTCGCAATTCGGTCAAGGTAGTGATTGATGCCTATAACGGAACCGTTGAATACTATGTTATTGATCCGGATGATCCCCTGGTGCAGACTTACAACAAAATATTCCCCGAGCTTTTCAGCCCTATCGAAGAGATGCCACAGGGGTTGATGGCCCATATGCGTTATCCCGAAGATCTTTTTAATATCCAGGCCCAGGTATTAACCCTTTATCATATTACAGACCCTAATGTTTTCTATACCCGTGAAGACCTCTGGGCCATTCCCCTGGAACAGTCTTTCGGACAGGAACAGCAGATGGAACCATATTACACCATTCTTCTGCTTCCCGGTTACAGTGAACCGGAATATGTGCTGATCCTGCCCTTTACTCCTGATTCACGTAACAACATGATTTCGTGGATGGTGGCTCGCTGTGACCAACCTAACTACGGTAATGTGGAGGTATTCCTCTTCCCCAAGGAAAGAGTTACCCTGGGGCCGCGTCAAATCGAAAACCGGATTGACCAGAGCACGGAAATATCCGAGCAGTTTACCCTCTGGGGGCAGGCTGGTTCAAGGGTAATTCGCGGTAACCTGCTTGTGCTGCCGATCAATAATTCCCTGCTTTATGTAGAACCAATCTTTCTCCAGGCCGAAAGCGGCGGCTTGCCCGAACTGGCCAGGGTTATAGTAGTTTTTGGAGAAACGGTGGTAATGGAAGACACCCTGGAAAGAGCCCTGATCAGAATCTTTGGTGAAATGGAAGCCCTGCCACCCGATATAGATGATGAACTACCGCTTGATTTGCCCGATGATCAGGTGATTGTTCCCGAACAACCTGTGATTATAGATGATCAGGAGATTGCAGAGCTGATTACAAGGGCCCAGTCAGTGTATGAAGAAGCAATTGCCAGCCAGCAGGCGGGAGACTGGGCCGCTTATGGAGAACTGCTGAAAGAACTTGAGCAGATTCTTAATGATCTGGCCGGTATGGCTCCAGAAACTCCCGGGGAGGAATAATGATGGATGCTGTAGATTACCATATCTATACTGATGGGGCCTGTTCGGGCAACCCCGGTCCCGGCGGCTGGGGTGCTGTAATTAAAGAGAGTGATGAAACCAGGGAAATAAGTGGCTCTGCAGGAGACACTACCAACCAGCGCATGGAGCTTCAGGCTGCAGTTGAAGCTTTGAAACTTCTTCCACCGGGCTGCAGGGTTAAGCTTCACAGCGACAGCGCTTACCTGGTAAACTGCTTTAATCAGCGCTGGTATGAACGCTGGCTGAAAAACGGCTGGCGCAATTCCCGGGGTGAACCTGTTGAAAACCGTGATTTGTGGGAAAAACTGATCGATTTGAGCAGGGATTATAGTATTGAATGGATCAAGGTAAAGGGGCACAGTAACAATGTTGATAATAATCGTGCTGATCAGCTGGCCCGTGATGCCCTGGAGATAAAAGACGAAAAGAGATCGCCCACCAAAAGCAACCAGGGTACAGTTCAGATGCGAAGAATTGGTATTCTGACAGGTGGTGGCGATTGTCCGGGTTTGAATGCTGTGATCAGGGCGGTTGTAAAAGGGGCAACGTATAATTATGACATGGAAGTGGTCGGTTTTAACAATGGTTTCAAGGGGTTAGTTGAAAACGATGCTTCCATTATCAATGACCGGGCAGTGTCTGGAATTCTCAACCGGGGCGGGACTATATTAGGAACCTCAAACCGGGATAACCCGTTTGATTATAAAGCTGAAGGCTCAGATTACCGTAATACCGGTAAGGATCGTTCAGCCGATGCCCTGGAAAATATCCGTAAATGGGCTATTGAGTGCCTTGTGGTTATCGGCGGTGACGGCAGCCTATTTTTAGCCCACCGTTTCAGTGAACTAGGTTTGCCTATTATCGGTATACCAAAAACAATCGATAACGATCTTCCCGCTACAGATGTTACCTTTGGTTTTGATTCTGCTGTCACTACTGCTACAGAAGCGATTGACAAGATTCACACCACGGCTGAATCGCATCACCGGGCTATGGTTGTGGAGGTAATGGGCCGTAATGCTGGTTGGATTGCTCTCCAGGCCGGGATGGCTGGGGGTGGTGATATAATTCTCATTCCCGAACTGCCCTTCAACTACGACGATATTATTAAAAAAATCAACCAGAGGCGGGAACGTGGGAAAAAGTTTAGTATCATCGTAGTTGCCGAAGGAGCTTTTCCTGCCGGTGAGGAACCGGTTTACCAGGATAAAAGTGGAACCAGGCGTTTGGGCGGTATTGGTCAGATTGTCTCTGAAGAAATTGAAAAGAGAACATCGATAGAAAGTCGGGCTACCGTCCTCGGACACCTCCAGCGTGGCGGGAGTCCAACGTCTTATGACAGGATCCTGGCCACACGCTTTGGTGTAAAAGCGGTGGAGCTTTTCCGCGAAGGACGCTTTAACGAAATGGTCTGTCTCAGGGGGAATAAAATTGATTCAGTGCCCCTTGATATAGCAGTTGACGGCACCAAGCGAGTTGATCCGGACAGCGAGCAGGTTCGTGCTGCTATCGCTGTCGGCACCTCTTTTGGTTGCCAAATCTAAATAAGACAGGGGACGGTTCTCTGTCTTATTATTATAGTACATGTTAAACGGATGAAAACCGAGTTTCACCTTGGTGGTAGTTGTAAGACAGAGAACCGTCCCCTGTCTTATCGAATCATGGTGGGGAAGTGAAGGATAAACAGGACAACCAAGGCGGTAAAAATCAAAATAAAGCCAGTAGCAAAAAAATCTACCCTGCTCATATGCAGGGTTTTCATTTTTGTCCTGCCCTTGCTGCCGGCATAACTCCTTGCTTCCATGGCTACAATCAGTTCTTCAGCTCGCTTGAAAGCATTAATAAACAGCGGCAGGAAAACGGGGAAAAGCTTCCTGGTTTTCTGAATAAAGTTTCCCTGATCAAAAGCTACACCCCTGGCCATCTGGGCTTTAACAATTTTATCCAGCTCTTCGGCCAGGATCAATACAAAGCGCAGGGCAATAACCATGGTCATCACCAGTTCGTGCGAGGGCAGGCCGATCCTGCCCAGTGGTTTCAGAAGGCTGTCCATACCGTCGGTCAGGTCGACCATGGTGGTGGTGAGTGTCAGTGTGGTGGTAACCACGAAGAGAAATAGAACTCTCATGGATATCAAATTGCCCATATGTACCCCGGCATCAGTAGCGGTAAAGATCCACCATGAGAATAGTGTGTTTGCATTGGGGTTTGAGTAAAGAAAAAGCTGAAAAAACCACATTAAAACCAGCACGGGAAGCATTGGTTTAAGACCACGCAGGGCATAACCGATTGGAATTTGTGATATAAGAATAATTGCTGCCATAAAGATAAAGAAGAGAGCGTAAGCCTGATATGATTTAATAATTAGAAGCAAAACGATCAACAAACAGGCCGAAACAAGTTTTGTGCGTGGATCAAGTCGGTGGATTACTGTATTTCCCGGCATATAGACACCGAGAGTTATATTTTTTGTCAGTTCCATCAGTCGCTCACCTGCCTTTTTGCCAGGCAGTCTGTGATACTGTTCGCAGTTTCAGTTATAGTTAAAAGCGTCGGAGGAAGATCAAAACCTCGTTCTCTGAGCCGGTTTGCAATATGCATAATGTCGGGAATTTCCAGCCCTATTTCCAACAGCTTATCGCTGCGAATGAATATATCTCTGGTGCTGCCGTCCATTACTATCCGCCCCTTATTCATAACAACCAGTCGATTGACAAGCCGGGCAACAGTTTCCATGCTATTTGAAATAAAGATTATGGTGATCATGGATTGCTGATGTAGCTTCTTAACTACCTCAAGTATTTCTTCCCGTCCCCGGGGATCAAGCCCGGCCGTGATATCATCAAGAATTAATATTCGGGGGTGGCAGGCCAAAACACCTGCTACAGCAGCCCGTCTTTTTTGTCCTCCACTCAGGGCATAGATGTCACGGTTTCTGAACGTTTCATAATCGAGCCCAACCTGTGCCATTGCTTCGATTACTCTATTTTCAACTTCGCTGCCGGAAAGTCCCTGGTTTTTTGGACCAAAGGCGATATCTTCACCAACGGTTGGAGCAAAAAGCTGGTAGTCGGGATTTTGGAATACGTAACCTACTTTTTGCCGCAGTCCGGGCAAATCGGCATTTTTCAGGCAGGTGTTGCAGTTGTCGATCAACACTTTACCGCTTTGTGGAAGCATCAGGGCATTAAAATGTTGGGCCAATGTGGTTTTACCGGCCTGGGTAGGACCGATTAATCCTAAAAATTCTCCGTCTTCAACGGACATGGAAATTTCATGGAGTACTTTTTTTTCAAAAGGAGTTCCCCTTTTATAGCTGTAGCAGAGGTTTTTTACTTCAATAGACATAACTGTTCAACCAGCTCCTCTGCAGATATAATATTGCCAGGCAGGGAAAGCCCCCGGCTGTTTAATTCTGCTGTGAGGCTGGCGGCAATTGGTAGATCAAGACCCATATTTTTTATGACGTCAGGGTTGGCGAACAGCTCACGGGGAGAACCAACCAGTTTAATTTCTCCGCAATCCATTATGCACATGCGGTTGCTGTAAACGACTTCGTTCATAAAGTGGGTCAGCAGAATTATGGTAATTTTTTCTTCACTGTTTAAACGGACAATATTCTCAATTACTTCCCGCCGGCTTCGGGGATCGAGATGAGATGTGGGTTCGTCGAGAACAATACATTCCGGTTTCATGGCCAGGACCCCGGCTATTGCCACCAGCTGCTTTTGCCCTTCCGATAAATCCATGGGCGATTCCCTCCGCAACGGTTCAATGTTCAGGGTGTGCAGGGCCCAGTCAACGCGTTTCCTGATCAGAGCGGCAGGGAGACCGAGATTTTCCGGTCCAAAAGCTATATCTTCCTCAACAATACTGCTGACCAGCTGGTTGTCCGGATTTTGAAATACCATGCCCACTGTTTTACGGATAGCTGGGATATTCTTCTTGACAGCTGACGAAAGGCCGTTTACCAGCACGGTTCCGCTTTTTGGAATAAGCAGTCCGTTAAAATGACGGGCCAGGGTTGATTTGCCTGATCCGTTCTGTCCTGTTATGGTAATAAACTCACCTTTAAAGACATTAAGGTTAACCCCTTTTAATGCCTTTACTTCATTTCCACTGCCTATCCTGTAGGTATAGCTAAGGTCGGCAACCTCAATTAACTTATTCAACAGAAAACAACTCCAATTGTGTCAGCTAACTAATATTTTCATCTTCAGGTCTGATGCGCTGAATTCCCTTGACCAGGATTACCGTAAGAATTGCTGCAACTACCAATTCAGGAGTGCCGTGAGTAAGGGCAGTAAAAACTGAGGCTTCAAGCGGGAGATAATCCCTGATAGTAGCCATGCCCAAAACAAGGACAGTATTGGTAACTGATCCGAAAATTCCGGCTAAAGCGCAGGCCAGAACAGTATTGATTCTTTTAAAAGCCTGGTAAATCAGGTAAGCAACAACACCAATAAAAAGGCGGGGCAAGATAGAAACAAGAGGATCAGCAAAAAAAGGCGCCCCGGGCTGTAAAAAACTAAAAATGCCAAAGATGGCTCCTGTTATGAGTCCGACCACGGGTCCTTCGAGAACTCCGCCGAGGATAGCTGGAATATGCATTATGGTAGCGTGTCCTGCCGGGGTTGGTACGGGAATAAAACCTAGACGGGTTACCCCTAACAGGATGGAAATTGCGCCTAGTATTCCTGATATTACAATTTTACGGACAGATAAACTCATGGTTAATCCTCCTATGTCTGTTTTTTGACCCGGTACAATTCTACAATTTCCCTGAAGAATCCTTCATGACCGGTTTGTTTAGTTAATTAGTCCGTCCTATTATATCATTGAATAAGCGGAAGGAATAACCCTGTCTTTTGCAGAATATGCTTTTATCATCATACCATTAAAAGGAGAAAGTAAATGCAAAAACGAAAAATCACTTTCATGTTCTTAATAATGCTACTGCCTTTTTTTTGCCTGTCCTGCAAGGATGATTTACCCTCGAACATATCCGTTGACGGGGCTATAGTAGAAGTGGGCCTTGAAATAAATGACGATTTGGAAATTATCTCTCCCCAGACTACTTTTAAGGCAAATGAAGATTTTTATTTTTATTTTTATAATAACCAGCCCTTTAATACCGACCGCCTGACCGTGCAGCTTGTTGATGGCCGTAATGAAAAAGTTTTGGCTGAACATACCTACGAGGTTGATCCCGAACAGACTTCCTTAACTGATGGAATATTTTTCGGTAATCCGGGTAAATACCTGATCACTGTGCGTATTGATGGTATTGTCAGGGCAACGCGAGAGGTAACTATAGAATAACTGTCACCAATTCCCTCAAGTTGTTAAAAGAATTTTTTCGGGCAGTTAATATATTATACAGGCAGGATTAAGCGCTAAACCGTCGAATAAGCAGAAAGATATTCTACTGTGATGGCGGTAAATAAGGATGGAGGCTTTCAATGACTTATAAAAAGCGTTTAACCCTGGTCAGCTTGATTGTTCTGGTAATGTTTATATTACACAACAGCTTCTGGTTGTGGGATCTTGATTGTGTAGTTCCCCTGTTATTCGGTTTTATGCCCTTTGCTTTTTCATACTATATTGGTTATGCACTCCTGGCTGTTTTTGCCATGAAAGTGATTATCACCCTGGCCTGGCCTGATCCTCCCGGCGAAGTAGTTGATTCTTTTACCGGTAACGAGGAGAAGCCGGAATAATGAAAACACCCCTTGGTATTGGTATCCTGTTAATATATGTGGCTGTCCTGGTTTTAATCGGTTACCTTGGAGCCCGGGTAACCCGTAAAACGCGGGAAGACTATTTTCTCGCCGGCAGGGGACTGGGCAGCTTTGCGATTTTTATGGCTCTTTTTGCCAGCAATATCACTGCTTTTACCATCATCGGCCATGCCGGGCTGGCATATGAGGTTGGTTACGGCGCTTACGGTTATGTTATCGGCTGGAGTATTTTCATCACCCCTTTCACTTATTACCTGGTGGGGTATAGGTCGTGGCTCCTGGGAAAACGTTATGGCTATGCTACCCAGCCGCAGGTTTTCGGTGGAATATTTAACAGCCGCCTGGTGGCTCTGCTGTTTACGGGATTGCTGCTTTACTATACCCTTCCTTACCTGGTAGTAAGTATTATTGGGGGCAGCCTTGCCTTTACCACAATCTCCGATGGTTTTGTTCCATATTGGCTGGCCAGTATGATCATAATAGCTGTATCCCTTGTTTATACTATTCCAGCCGGCTTGCGCGGTACTGTATGGACCGATATATTTCAGGGTCTGGTTTTTCTTGTAGTTGCGGTGCTGCTTCTCTTTGCCATTGCCAGGTCGTTGGGTGGTTTTTCCGAGATTACCGGGCAAATTATGGCAGCTAACCCGGCCATGCTGCAGCGAGGCCTTTCCCCGGCCATTGCCCCGATTAACTGGTTCAGTTTTTCTTTTATTAACTCAATTGCCGTTATAGTATTTCCCCAGATGTATACCCGTATTCTTGCTGCCCGCAGTAGCGATAAGTTAAAAAAGGTCAGCCTGTACTACCCCCTGGCCCTGGCCGGCATATTCGGTGTTTCCACCCTCCTGGGGGTCTGGGGTTCAATCGCCGTTCCCGGCCTGGTAGGAAAAGATGCCGACTATATAGTGCCCATGCTGATCCAGCAGTACCTGGCACCGGCTTGGACAGTTCTCGGCCTGGTGGTCATCCTGGCCATAGTAAAATCATCAATTGATTCACAGCTGCTTTCTGTTTCCCACATTGTTACTGATGATTTATTAACCCGTTTTCGAAAAGTAAGCAGTGGGCAGGCTGTTTTCTGGGGCCGCGTTATACTGATTGTTTTTGCAGCTGCAGCCTACTATATTGCCCTGATCCGTCCGGCTGCAATTCTTAATATAGCTGCTTTTGCGTTTTCCGGATTTTCAATCATGCTTCCGGTAATGATTGGCACTCTTTACTGGCCCCGTGCGACAAAGCAGGGAGCCTGTGCTGCTTTGATTATTCCGGCAATTATGCTTCACCTCTGGTACCTGGGTATTCTGCCGGCAGCGACCACTTTTGGCTTTATGCCGGTGTTTCCGGCATTTATCCTTACTATAATCACCTTGGTCGTTGTTTCTTACCTGACCCCTGCCCCGGATGCCGGACAGAGAGAAAAAATATTTGGTTTTTTTGCCCAAATATTTAAATAAGCTGAAGCAAATTCAGGACTAAGCAAAGCGGAATAGATAAGTTCATACACTCAGTCATTCTACTAAATGGAGCACAAGACACAGCAGCGGATGAAGCCGAAAAATGTAAGTAATATTATAACCCAAGTTGTTGCATATTTATTCCGCCGGCATTTGGTTGTAATTGCTTTTGCCTATACTGCCGGAATTACTGCCTCTTACTTAAGCCTGGGTAAAGCCGGCTTGTATTTTTACATAAGTTGTCTGCCCGCATTTTTAATCCTGGTGCTGGTTATAATCAAGGAACTGGATATATTCCGGGCAGTGCTTTTCCTGGCTGTTTATGCAGCCGGCTGGGCTGCTTTTTATTTTTCCTTTCAAACCCCTGCCGGCAGTATTGTTAATTATGCCGGAAAGCCGGTTTACATCGAAGGCACAGTATCGGAGGAACCCCTGGTTTTTGCTGACTACAGTGAATATCAGCTTCGTGTAGCGCTGGTTGAAACTAAAATTGATCGATTCCCGGCAACGGGAGTACTGCTGGTCAGGATTTACGGCCAGGCGGATGAGTATTTCAAGTATGGTGAAAAACTCCGAATCAGGGGTACGGTTATTGAAGCAAGAGGTATGCGTAACCCCGGCGGTTTTAATTATAATTTTTACCTGAAAAGTCGCGGTATCGATGCCCTGATTTATCCTTCAGGGGCTATGGTTGAATCCCTGGGTAACGGCGATGTGCATGAACTGGCCGGCCTGGTGGTTAATTTAAGGATAGAGCTTGTTAAAAATATTAAAGCAGCTCTGCCCGAACCGGCTGACAATTTGCTAAGTGCGATTTTATTCGGGCAGAAACACCAGCTACCTGTTCAGGTTGAAGATAACTTCAGGAAAGCCGGGGCAGGACACCTGATGGCTGTATCAGGGCTGCATGTCGGGCTGGTGGCTGCGTTTATTATCGGGCTATTTCGTCTTTTTGGCTTTAAAGGGCGTTTTCCCCTCATCATAGCTATACTGCTGGTTTTAACCTATGCCTTCCTGACCGGGTTAAGACCTTCAGCAGTCAGGGCTGCCCTGATGGTATCAGCAGCTCTTGGCGCCCTCATATTTGACCGCGAACATGATCTGCCTTCGGCTATTGCTTTTGCCGCTCTGATTACCCTGTTATATAACCCACTTTTGTTGTTTACTGTCGGTTTTCAGCTTTCTTATGCCGCCACTCTGGCCATAATCTATGCCTACAAACCACTGACCGGATTGTTGTCAGCATTACGCTGTCCCCGTTTTTTAAGAGCCCCCGTGGCAGTAACCATGGCCGCACAGCTTGGGGTACTACCCCTGACTGTTTACCATTTTTTCACATTGAGTACGGGAGCCCTTTTTTTTAACCTGTTGCTGATGCCTTTAATGGGTTTCATAATCGGTTTTGGTATGTCGGGAGCGCTTTTAAGCCTGTTTATCCCCCGGCTCGGCGCCCTGTTAATTAACGCTTCCCACCCGCTTCTCGAAATGATGATTAGCATCACTGCCCTGGGAGAGCATCCACTTCTCTATATGCCAGTACGTCCTCCCGGGCTGGGGGGAGTGTTATTCTACTATGCTGTCTGCTTGTTTATACTTTTCTTTTACTATAACTGGCAGGAAGGTCAGTTCAACGGCGGGGAAAAAATTTTTTCTGGAAAACTTATTGCTGACAAGTTGCGTGTTATATTTTCCCGTGTACCTTTGAAGACAGGCAGGGTTATAATTATCACCCTGGGTTTTGCCGTTCTTATAGCCTGGGGGGTTGTTTTTAACCATAACAATCGCACTCTCCAGGTAACCTTCATCGATGTTGGCCAGGGCGCCTCGGCCTTTATTGAATCTCCCTGTGGGGCGGCCATACTTATTGATGCCGGGGGAAAGCCGGCCTATTATGGTGATCCGGGAGAAACAGGCGAGTTGATAGTCATGCCGTTTCTTTTGTATAACGGTATAAAAAAGATTGATCTTGCAATAATTACCCATCCTCACGAAGATCATTACGGGGGTTTTATTCCCCTGGTTAATCAGTTCACCATAGGGAAAATGCTGATTTCTCCGGTTCAGGGTGAGGCCGATCACTATTTGACACTGCTTGAAAACGCCCGGTTAAATGACATTTCTGTAGAAGAGGTTGTCCAGGGGCAGGTCTGGGCTTTCCCCTGCGGACTACTCCTTGAAGTAGTGGGACCGCCAGCCAGTTTATATCAATCCACTACCAGCGACCTGAACAACAATTCTGTGGTAATCATATTGCACTACGGTGAATATAAAATTTTATTTACCGGTGATATCGAAGACGTGGCGGTTGGCGATCTGCTTGCCCGTAATATTAACCTGGAGGCAGATATATTGCAGGTTCCCCATCACGGTGGTTACCTTGCCCTGATGCCGCAGCTGCTGGAAGCAGTAAACCCTCACGCGGCGGTAATCCAGGTTGGCGTTAATTCTTTTGGCCATCCCCATTCCGGGATCATCCAGGCCCTGCAAAATACCGGGGTGGAGATATACCGTAATGATCAGCATGGCGCCATAATAGTAACAATTGATGACAGGGGTCTGATAGTAGAAACAACAGAAAAAGCCATAGCAACAGTTGAACAATAATTTTTTACTTAAACAGGAAAACATTTGTGGTTGAACGAATAAAATAAGAAGTGCGAATTTGAGAGCAGTTCAGGAAGGGCGGGAACAGCAACTTGGAACCGAAAGCAGTAAGGCAGCTGGTCGCTAAAAACGACAATAATTCCCGGCAAGAACTATTCGAAGCTTTTTACAGGCGAACCTATTCCATCGTATATCACATCCTTCGCAGTCATGAAAACGCAGAGGATATTACCCAGGATGCATTTATCAAGGCATTCCAGAATATTCATCAGCTTACAGACAAAGCTAAGTTTGCGGCCTGGCTCGCTGTTATTGCCTCAAACCTGGCCAGGAACTTCCTCAAACGTGAAAAAAAGATGATTGTTACCGATGAACTGCCGGAAATTAACCTGGATCAACAGCCAAACAACACGGAGGATGAAGCTTTACGCAGCCTGGAAACGCAGATAGTCAGAAAAGCGATCCGCGAGCTGCCCCCGGAGCAGTACCAGGTAGTTGTTCTCTATTATTATCATGATCTAAAAGTTGATGAAATTGGGGCCATGCTGAAGATAAGCCCGGGAACGGTAAAATCCCGCTTATACAGGGCCCGTGAGAAGATGTCTCATTTACTGGAACGCGATTGCATCCCTGCTTGTCATAATAGTAAGGGAGGTGAGCGGAGTAATGATTGAACAGGATAATTTTAATCTCGATCATCAGTTAATCAGGGAAGCCCTGCAGAAAGAATTTGATTCAGTCGAAACCCCGTCACCTTTTGGCAAATGGCAGCGTATTGAGTCCAGGCTTAATGAACAGCCCGAGAGGCGCAGCCTTCAAGATTACTCCTGGAGCCGCTGGGCTGTAGTTGCCGCAGTATTTCTGGTAGTTATCCTGGGCGGGATCGGGTTTTTCCGTTCTATTCAGCTCGCAACACCTTTAGCTGACAGTGAGGCGCCGTCAGATGTTAACGAAGAATTTCTGATCATGGAGGAAGATGATAACCGATCTGAAGCAATCATGGCAGTTGAAGATGATGCAGAAATTCCGATTGAAGAAAGTGTCAGCATCATGGAGGAAGATGCTGGCAGCGGAGATGGTGATCAGGCTGATTTTGGGGAGGTTGCTTCAACTGTTTCTGATTGGCCGTTGCTCTTGGCCGAAGAATATCGATTATACAATACTATTATTCTTGATGAACGGGATGGCATTAAATCAGAAGGGGCCATATACAGGAGCGGAAGCAATGAGTTTATGCTGATCAAGACAAAAATAACCGGTCAGTCTCTTAACCAGTATCTTCAGTATATAAGTGAGCTGATCGGGGTAGATCTTGAACTGATCGGGGATCTTGATCATTACCTGCAGTTTACAGTTTTTGAAATGCCGGGCCTAGCCTGGCAGAACGATCGCTTTGACCAGGCCCTGTTTGTTGTTTCAGGAAACCTTGAGGTTGCTGACCTCGAGGTGATTGCTGCAGAAATCGAGGAAATAATCTAAGCCTTTTCTCAGGAAGGTTTGATATATTTCATCATTTTACGCAGCTTTGCTCCTACTTCAACCAACCTGTGTTGGCCTTCAATTTTTCGCAGGGCTTTAAACCTGGGCTGGTTTGCCTGGTTTTCTCCTACCCATTCCAGGGCAAACTGTCCGGTTTGAATTTCGGACAGGATTTTTTTCATTTCTTCACGCACCTGGTCGTTAATAACACGCGGCCCACGGGTAAGGTCCCCATACTCAGCAGTATCGCTGACCGAGTACCGCATTCTTTCTAAACCACCTTCGTAAATAAGATCAACGATTAGCTTAAGTTCATGCAGGCATTCAAAATATGCAATTTCCGGCTGGTATCCGGCATCAACCAGGGTTTCGAAACTGGCCTTGATCAGGGATGACACACCCCCACAGAGGATAACCTGTTCGCCGAACAGATCGGTTTCAGTTTCCTCTTGCAGTGTGGTTTCGATTACTCCCGCCCTGGTGCTGCCAATACCCTTGGCATAGGCTAAAGCCAGCTCTTTTGCTTTGCCGGAGTAATCCTGGTGAACGGCCAGCAGGGCAGGCACTCCTGCGCCTTCCTTGTATAACCTGCGCAGCAGGTGGCCCGGACTCTTGGGAGCAATCATGAAAACATCAACATTCTCCGGGGGAACAACCTGGTTGTAAATGATATTAAAACCATGTGAAACAACCAGGGCTTTTCCTTCTGTCAGGTGAGGCAGAACCGATTCTTTGTAAACTGCCGGCTGGACGTTATCGCCGATTAAAATTTGGATAATATCAGCTGCCTGGCAGGCTTCGCTGACGGTGGCTACTTCCAGGCCGTCCTTGATAACCTGGTCCCAACTTTTACTTTCACGGTGTAGGCCAACCACTACATCGAGACCGCTGTCTTTCAGGTTCTGTGCCTGGGAATGGCCCTGGCTGCCGTAACCTAGAACGGCAATTTTTTTGTTTTTCAGAACGCTTAAATCTGCGTCCTGGTCGTAGTACATGACTGGCATATGATAATCCTCCCCATAAATATGATAACCTTATTAATTAACCATTATATACTAAACTCCTGCTCTGATCCGCTTAAAAAATAAACTGTTGAGACAATCTAACTTAAAATCATTCTCAACTTGGTGTATAATGAAAGCAGTAAGCCTGACTTATACAGCAGGCACTAATTATAAAAAGGAGGATTTTTAATGAGTTTAAAAGGAACCCAAACAGAAAAAAATCTCTTAACGGCGTTTGCCGGTGAATCACAAGCCAGGAATCGTTATACCTATTTTGCCAGCCAGGCTAAAAAGGATGGTTACGTGCAGATTCAGGCTGTATTTGAAGAAACAGCAAACCAGGAAAAAGAGCATGCCAAGCGGTTGTTCAAATTGCTTGAAGGTGGCGAGCTGGAGATACAGGCCTCTTTTCCTGCCGGAGTAATCGGAACTACTATGGAAAACCTGAAAGAAGCAGCCGGTGGCGAGAACTACGAATGGACCGATATGTACCCCGGTTTTGCCAAGACAGCACGCGAAGAAGGTTTCAATGATATTGGCGATATGTTTGAATCGATTGCCATAGCCGAAAAGCAGCACGAAAAACGCTATCTCGGTTTACTGGCCAATCTGGAAAAAGGAACTGTATTTAAAAAAGAAAAAGCGGTAAGGTGGTTCTGCCGTAACTGTGGGTATGTTCATGAAGGAGAAGAAGCTCCTGATCTCTGCCCGTCCTGTGATCATCCCCAGGCTCACTTTGAAGTTATTTGCGAAAACTGGTAAAAATAAGGCCCGGTTCCTTGAACCGGGCCTTTCCTGTCGATATAATTTTTCTCAGCTACAGGGAGGCTTAAAATTTGAAACTGGTCAGATTTATTGTTGATCAAAGCATAAAATACGGCCTGGTTGAAGAAAACCGCTACAGAGAAGTCACACTCCCAAACGATGATTGGTGCAGTTTTCCCCTTGATAAACGCGATAGCGTTTTCGACCCGGGGGAGGTCCGGCTGTTAGCCCCCTGTAAACCAACAAAAATCATCTGTCTGGGCCTTAACTACCGTCGTCATGCTGAAGAAGTTAAACTGGACCTTCCCAGGAAGCCAATGATCTTTTTAAAACCTTCAACGGCGGTTACGGCCCCTGACTCTCCAATAATCTATCCACCCCAGAGCAAGAGGGTGGATTACGAAGCTGAACTTGGTGTTGTTTTAGGCCGCCGCACATACCGGGTGAAAAAAGAAAAAGCGTTGGATCACGTTTTTGGCTATACTTGTGGCAATGATGTAACGGCCAGGGATAAACAGCCGGCACATGGCCAGTGGACCTATGCAAAGAGTTTCGACACATTTTGTCCCCTGGGACCGGTAATAGAAACATCTATCAGAAATCCGGAGGATCTGAACCTGAGAGGATACCTGAATGGAAAGCTGGTTCAGGAAACCTCAACTGCCGATCATCTTTTTTCTGTTGCGGAAATAATCGAATTTGTTTCCGGGTGCATGACATTACTGCCCGGCGATGTTATCCTCACCGGGACTCCGGCCGGTATCGGACCTATGATTCCCGGTGATTGTTTTTCAGTTGAAATTGAGGGGATTGGAACGCTAAAGAATACTGTTAAAAAATATCAGTGATTTTTTAAAGATCATTTTAATAATAAGCGTTTTTTAAACAAAATGGTGTTGTCATCACTGTCATGATCGTTTATAATAAAGAAAGTTAACTGGACCGATTTAGGTATTGCAGATTTTAAGCAGTGCCTGCAAGCCACGGGGTTCAAATAAAAAGAACTTCCGGGCTGCTGGTCAGGTATAGATTTGTTACTAACTTTTTCTCCCTGATGAGGCAGCGTAGCCGCTGTCTCTTTTTTTAACAGAAAGGAAGGAAGGTTTTTTTTGTGCATATTATTGTAGTCGGAGGCGGCGGGGTTGGTTATGAAGTGGCCCGTAACCTCTCGGAAAAGCAACAGGATGTTGTAGTTATTGAAAAAAGTGAATTAAAAGCCAGGCGTTTCAGGGAATCACTTGATGTGATGGTTATTGAAGATAACGGGGCTAATGCCTCCGTGTTAGAACAGGCAGGCATAAAAGACGCCGGTATGTTGATTGCTGTAACTCATATTGATGAAATCAACATTATCGCCTGTATGCTGGCGAAACAGTACGATGTGCCGATTACGGTATGTCGTATCCGCAATTCAGGTTATGCTGATGACACTTCAATTCTCACTCCGAAACAGCTGGGGATAGATATTGTAATCAACCCGGAACTGGTTGCAGCTACAGAAATATCTAAAATGCTCCACTTCCCCGATGCCAGCGAGGTCGATTATTTTAACCAGGGTAAGGTTATGATGTTGGCGCTAACAGTAGACGCCGAAGCCGGCATTACCGGGGTGCCCCTGCATAAACTACCCCTGGGCCCTGACTGTATAGTAGTTGGCATAAGTGATCCTGAAGGAGGTTTCATTATCCCCGGGGGACGGGATGTTATTGAGCCGGGCCAGAAGATATACCTGGTCGGCGAAAGCCGCACCCTGAAGAATATCAGCTCGCTGCTTCATCACGAGCAGACCAGGGTTAATAATGTAACCATTCTCGGTGGCGGAATGATTGCCTACCGGCTGGCCAGGCTGCTGGAAGACAGTTTGCAGCCATTTAATGTTAAGCTGATTGAAAAAGACGAATCTCGTTGTGAAAATCTCTGCCGCGAACTTAAAAAAACCCTTGTTCTTCAGGGTGATACCAACGAGATTGCCATGTTAAAGGAAGAAGATACCGACCAGGCTGATGCAGTGATAGCTGCCACCGGGGATGATCGCAGCAATATTGTTGGCGCCCTGCTGGCCCGCCAGTTTGGGGTAAAAAAAATAATCTGTGAAGTGATGAAGCCGCAGTATGTCCCGGTTTACAGCGCCCTGGGGATTGACAGTGTAATTAATCCCCGCCTGATGGCGGCTGCTCAAATAATCCGCCTGACCAGGCGTGAGGATGTCGTCGCCCTTTCAATTCTCCAGAATGAAAAAGCGGAAATCTCGGAAATAGTGTTGCCGGAAACGGCAAAAGTTGCCGGTAAAACCCTGAATGAAGCCAACCTGCCCCGCGGTGTTCTGATCGGTTCAATAGTGAGGGATGGCCAGGTGATTATTCCGAACGGCAACACCGTATTAACTCCGGGAGATCACATGGTTGTTTTTGCTGTACCCAAGGCAGGGGCCAAGCTTGATCGTTACCTGGCTTCTAACGGGGGCGCTGAAGGAAGAGAGTCGCTACGCAGTAAAGTTGCCCAGGTTGATGAAAATTAGTCGATCATTACTAACAGATTCTTCAGCGGGGGGTTAATATTGCGACATTTGCGTATTTTTTACCTGATTGGGATTATGTTGCTGTTTCTTGCCCTGACCATGGTTTTTTCTCTATTGTGGTCGATTTTTGAACAGGGTCCTGACCGCCTCGCTTTTATTAAAGCAATTATTATTACCGCGGTAACCGGGTTTTTACTCTTCTGGTTTTCCGGGCCGGCAAAAGAAAACCGAGAACTGAGCATCGTAGAGAATTTCACCCTGGTTGCCCTGGCCTGGTTTATCGCCGGCCTATTTGGTGCACTACCCTATTATTTTTACGGTCTTTTTGAAGGCAGCTTCCTTGATGCTTTTTTTGAATCAGTGTCGGGGCTGACAACCACCGGGGCAACCCTGATCACGGATATAGAGATTTTGCCCCGCGGCCTTTTGCTGTGGCGGGCTTTTACCCAGTGGCTGGGTGGAATGGGGATTATTGTCCTCTTTCTGGCTATTTTACCGCGATTTGGTTTTCGCAGCATGACCATGTTTAAGGCTGAAATTCCCGGCCCTGTTGCTGAAAGAGTTGTACCCCGGGTGGTGGAAACTGCCCGCCGTCTCTGGATTATATATGTTTCATTTACTGCCTGCCAGGCCATACTTCTGATGATAGTAGGTATAAGTTTTTACGATTCTTTGGCTCATGCTCTCACAACCATGCCAACCGGGGGTTTTTCCACCTATAATGCCAGTGTTGCAGCCCTTAGTAATCCTGCTGCTGAAATAATCATTACTTTTTTTATGCTTTTCGCCGGGGTTAACTTTGTCCTTTATTTCAGGTTATTCCGTGGTGATTTCTCTGTTTTTAAAAATCCTGAGCTGCGCTTCTATTTGCTTGTTATAGCGGCAGCTACAGCGCTGGTTACTTATAATATTCTCGATGCAACCGGGGGCAACTTTCTTCTTGCCTTAAGACAGAGCGCTTTCCAGGTGGTTTCAATTACCACAACCACCGGTTATGCTACGGCAAATTTTGATGCCTGGCCTCATTTTTCACGCCTGTTACTCTTGATGCTGATGTTTGTCGGTGCCTGCGGTGGATCAACCGGGGGGTCGGTGAAACAGGCCCGCTGGATGTTGATGATTAAGTATTCCTTCAGGGAGCTTTACCGCATGGTGCATCCTTCAGCCATATCTTCGGTAAAACTCGGCGACCAGTATGTAGGTGAAGATGTTTTACGCCCGGTAATGGGGTTTGGCATTATTTACTTTGTATTAACGGCCGGGGCAGCCCTGCTGCTTGCCCTGATGGGATTGGATGTTTCAACATCTTTTTCAGCTGTTGCGGCAACAATCGGCAATGTTGGGCCCGGGCTCTCAGCAGTGGGGCCTACTCACACTTACCAGGTTGTTCCTTCCGCGGGCAGGCTGCTCCTGGCCGTGATGATGATTGTCGGTCGCCTCGAGGTATTTACTGTCCTGGTTATTTTCCTGCCCGAGTCCCGGAGGCTCTGGAAAAAAGTTTTCAGAAGGAGTAAATAAAATGCAGAGCTACCAGGCGGTGATTAAGCAGTTAGCTGCAGGTCAATTTGCTTCCCTTTACCTGTTTTTCGGAGAGGAGAAATATCTACAGGAAGAACTCATTGCTCATCTTGAAGCAGCTTTTCTTGAAGGAGATAATGAATTCAGCTCTGAAAAAATTGATGGTTCAGATACCGGGCTGGATCAGGTCCTGGAAAAACTAAGTGAGAAAGATCTTTTCAGCAGTCGCCGGCTTATCGTTCTGGAAAACCCTCCTTATCTGAGTCCGCCACGTAAGACTGACCGGGATGATACTTCTGAAGAAACGGAAAGCACTGTTTCAGCCGATCGGGATCGTATTGAGTGTATTGAGCATTACCTGCATGCCGGCGGCTCTCAAACAAAAGATGCCATTCTTGTAATCACCACGCCAAAAGTCGACCGACGTAAAAAAATTTATAAATTAATTGATCAAAAAGGTGTTGCCGTTGAGTGTAATCAGCTCAAAGGAGAGCTGCTTAGCGGATGGATTAGAAATAAAGCTAAAACTTTAGGTAAAAGTATCAGCCAGGAGGCAATGGACAGGTTGCTTATGGCTGATGATCACAATTTACATTACCTGTCCTCAGAGCTGGAAAAATATGCACTTCTTCTTGGCAAACATGAGCAGCAGATTAGCGGTGCAGTAGTTGACCGGCTTTTCTCCGGTGATATTCAGGGTGATGTATTCAAATTAGCTGATGCGCTGGCTGGGAACAACCTCGTTGAAGCAGATCGCCTGCTCACCATGCTCCTCGGCCGACGTGAAAAGCCTTTGCAGATATTTTTCATGCTGGTGCGCCATTACCGTTTACTGCTTAAAGCCCGCTGCCTGATGGATGAAGGCCTGCCGCAGTCACAATTTCCGGCTGTTCTTGAAGTACAGCATTTTGTTGCCCGCCGTTTGCGTGAACAGGCAGCGCTCTTTGGCAGGAAAACGCTTGAGGAGGCCATAATTATTCTTCAGGCAACCGATAACAAGATCAAGACAGGACAGCTTGAACCGGTGCAGGCCCTTTACCTGCTGATTAACCGGATTGTTCACCTGCAGCTTGTTAAAATATAAACAGGATCTTTTTATCAGGAGAAAGGAGTTGGCCCGATGGATTTGAAACCGGGAGTAAGCAGGCAAAATTTGTTAAATGATGTTTATAACCGTGCATCAGAACTCGAACAGCGTTATTATGGTTGTGCCCAGTGTTTGATTGCTTCTATTCAGGATTATTTTCCTTTAAACGGGGCTTTGTTTAAAGCATCCACTTCTTTTTCAGGTGGTTTTGCCTCAACTATTGAAGGCACCTGTGGGGCGCTGACCGGTGGTATAATGGTTCTCAGCTACTTTTTCGGCCGTTCCCGTGAAGAATTTGCCGATATCAGCCTGCTCAGGAAACCCGGCCCCCTGGTTCGTGTTTATTGGGACCGTTTCCGTAAAAAATACGGGGGTGATACCTGCAGGGAAGTGCAGATGTATCTTTTCGGCAGCGCTTATCAATTTTTGGATAATGAAGAGTATATCGCTTACGAGGAAGCAGGCGGGCATAAGGATAAATGTCCCGACGTGGTAGGCAGGAGTGCTGTCTGGTTGGCAGAATTACTGCTCGACAATAATGTTCCTACAATCAGAAAGCAGGGTTAGTTAGAAAGCAGCGCTACCCCTATTAAATGCTCCATCTGGATTAAGAAAGCAGGTAGCATACCGTGAAAAGATTGATTGTTGCCCTTTCCATATTGGTTTTACTGTTGTTGTTTACCCTTTTTTCAGTGTTAAATGAAAAAGAAGGGTTAGTAGCGCTGCCTGTTACCGTGGAAAGGTTGTTTTCGACCGGTGGAGAAGGGCTAAAAAACAGGGAGATTACTTTTTTTACTCGTTCGGCAGATCAAGAACAGCACAATGAACGCATAATAACCCTTGCTGCGGAGATTACTGCCGGCCTGGATAATGACTTTGCAAAGTTGGAAGCGATCTATGACTGGATTACCACCAATATCGATTACGACCTGGAAAAAGCAGCCAACCTTTCAGCATATGGTTCCGGCCCAGAATATGCTCTCGATAATGGTCGTGGGGTGTGCCATGATTATGCCGAGCTGGTCCTGGCTCTTTTAACTGCCTCCGGCATTGAAGCTGAATACAAGCGTGGTGAGGTGGTTGTCGGAGATGGTGAAACAGAACTTCATGCCTGGAACGAAGCAACTGTCGACGGTGTGCGCTATGCCCTGGATACTACCTGGGGAGCGGGGTTTATGCTCGATGATAAATCGGCATATATTCGCATGCCGAGGAGGATTTACCTGACTACTCCTGCAGATTTGGCCAGGTTGCACAGTGATCTCCTTTACAAGCAGGAGCAGGAGGAGGCATACATGAGGCAGGTAAATGCCGCCAAACCGCTAGTTCCCCTTCCCGGCCTGGAACAGGAACTACTTACTCTTTTCAACAGTTACAGGGTGGAAGAAGGCCTGGACCTTCTTAAAGAAGAAACGGGGCTGCTCGAACTGGCCCGCAGACATGCCGGCGATTATGCAGGGCTTGTATGTCGTGGGGAAATATTAAACCTGGATAACCTGGGAATGGACCTGGGCGAAGCCGCTCCTGCTTTAAAGGCCCGTTCAGCAGGAATGTATGTACTTGTCAAGTGGCTCTACCCGGCACAGGCTCCGGAAGATATTTATGAAGACGTTCTAGATGAACTGTCCGCTTCTTTAAATGACAGCCGCTGGCAGGCTATATCCATCGGTGTAGTTCGCAAAGGCGACCTGCTGATTACAGTTAATTTATTTCTCGAATATCAATAATAAAACGGCCATTTTTCATCAAATAGAAAAAGGCCGTTACATACTTAATAGTAATACGATTGCTATTTAAACCGCCATGTTTTTATTAAGCATCCGGTTCAGGCGCGATTTTTTTCTTGCTGCATTATTCTTATGAACAACACCTTTTGCGGCAGCTTTGTCGATCTGGCGGACAGCGGTGGTCATTTTAACCTTGGCTTCTTCAATATCCCCACTCTGCAAAGACTCTTCAAAGCGGCGAATAGATGTTTTCAGCATACTCTTAATACGGCGGTTACGATTTTCGCGGGTAATATTTTGCCTGGCTCGTTTTGCTGCTGATCTAATATTGGGCAAAGTATTCAACCTCCTTCCCTGTGCTCTACAACATTAAAATATTACCACCGTTACGGTAAAAAATCAAGTCTAAATAGAAAATAGGTATAAATACCTCCTGCAGTCAATCCCTGGAAGGGTTAATTTGATCAATAGCGAAGTAATTAGAATCGTCCACATTGCTTAAGTGGAGTAATATGCTTATGATTAGCATTATTTATTATAAAGGCCGGATAATATTGCAGCAGCATTCCGGGGAGGGTTTGGAATGAAAGTATTAAGGGCGTCTTCAATGCGCGAAGCAGACCGCAAAGCCATAGAAGATTACGGAATTCCCGGTATTGTGCTGATGGAAACAGCGGGAACAAGGGTTACCGATTTTATTCTTGATCATTTCGGCCATGATACCCGGGTTGTAGTGCTGTGTGGTCCGGGTAACAACGGGGGTGACGGGCTGGTTATTGCCAGGCAGCTCTACCGGGCCGGTATAAAGGTTTCACCCTGGGGCACTCAAAAAAGGGGAACTTACCGCGGTGATGCCGCGGTTAATGAAAATATTTGTATCAGGATGGGCTTGCCTCCCAGGGAGCTAACCGGGTCGCATGATCTTTTGCTGCTCGAAGAACAGCTCAACAGTGCTGATCTCGTTGTTGACGCTCTACTGGGCACCGGGGCTAACCGGGAGACAAGTGGTTTTACGGCAGAGGTGATCAATATGGTTAATCATTCTTCTGTGCCGGTAATTTCTGTTGATGTACCATCGGGGGTTAATGCCGATACCGGCGAAATTCTCGGGTCTGCCGTTAAAGCAGATTGGACTCTTACCTTTGCTTACCCCAAGCTGGGGCTCTTTCTCTACCCTGGAGCCGGGCAGGCCGGCCGGATTTTTATTTGTGATATTAATATTCCCCATGAAATAGTAGAAGAAGAAAAAGTAGACCTGCTGGACCTGCCGGCAATTAGGGCAGTTCTTCCCGGTAGACCGGGCGATGCGCACAAAGGCAGTTTTGGCAGGGTTTTAATTGTAGCCGGTTCACCGGGAATGACCGGCGCAGCTGCGCTTGCTGCTGAATCTGCCCTGAAGGCCGGGGCCGGCCTGATTTACCTGGCTGCTCCTGTCTCAATCTGCCCCACCCTTGAAGCGAAGCTGATCGAGGTTATTACCATTGCCCTTGCTGAAAAAGAACCAGGTTTAATCGATCTGCAGGCTGCGGCAGAAATTATAAAAAAAGCCGAGCAGTGTGATGTGCTCTGCATCGGCCCGGGTTTAAACCCGGCAGGTGATTCAGGAGAGTTAATGCGTGAGATTATCAGGAGTAGTCCCGTGCCCCTGGTTATTGATGCCGGGGCCCTGACTGCCATTGAAGATGATCCCGGTTGTTTGAAAGAAGCCAAATTTCCACCTGTAATCACCCCGCACCCCGGGGAAATGGCCAGGTTGACCGGCCTGATCACTGCCCGGGTCCAGTCCGAACGCCTGGGCACAGCCCTGGAGAAAGCTTCAGAGTGGAACTGCATAATTATTCTCAAGGGAGCAAATACAATTATTGCTTCTCCCAATGGTTCAGCAGCTGTAAACCCGACCGGCAATGCTGTACTTGCCACGGCCGGTTCCGGCGACCTGCTTTCCGGCATGGTAGCTTCTTTTATTGCCCAGGGAATGACCCCCTACCAATCAGCCATGGCCGGTGTCTATATTCACGGGTTGGCCGGTGATCTGCTTACACCGGTTAGAGGATGCAGCGCTCTTGATATCAAGGCTAATTTCAAGCAAGCTTTTCAATATATCCGGCATTCTGAAAAAGTCCCTGCTCATGATCCCTACATCACTCCTGTTAAGCCGGTATCATTAGCAGAGGGGGATATCTATAAATGTTAGAGTGTCTCATGTCGAATGAAGAGAAAGCCCTGCGTGATGAGGTCCGCTCCTTTGTCAGGGACGACATCGATAAACAGTTGCTGCTCGATATGGATGACGAAAAAATACGTTACCCACTCGAGTTTTTGCATAAAGCGGCGTCCCGTAACCTTCTCGGCCTGCGTTTTCCGGAAAAATACGGAGGCCGGGGAATGCCCTGGGTTTCAGAAATTATTGCGCTCGAAGAGGTTGGTGTCCTGGGTACATCACTCGGATGTCTCTATTCCCTGGTCAGTATTGTTGGCGAAGCAATTAATACTTACGGCACTGAGCTGCTCAAGGAAAAATACCTTCACCCTACTATCAGGGGAAAACTGGCGGCAGCAGAAGCCCTGACCGAGCCGCGCGGTGGTTCGGACTTTTTCGGAGCAACATGCACAGCCAGAAAGGATGGAAACCACTATATATTAAACGGCCAAAAACGTTTTGTAGTCGGATCTGAAGGAGCCGATTATTTTATGGTTTACGCGAAAACCGATCCTGATGGTCCGCCGCATAAATCGATTAGCGCATTTCTGGTTGATCGCTGTGATGAGGTGCGGGTTGAATATGTATACGGTTTAATGGGAACCCGCGGTGGAGGTACCGGAAGGCTTGTTTTCAAAGATGTTAAAGTACCGGCTGAAAACCTGCTTGGTGAAGAAAACAACGGGGGAGCTATCTTTTACCGGATGATGATACCCGAGCGCATGACCAGCGCCGGTGGGGCAATTGGTATGGGAAGAGCTGCTCACGAGGTTGCTGCCCGTTACAGTACGAAGCGTAAAGCATTTGGAACGGAGATAAAAAATTTCCAGGGGGTAAATTTTAAGGTGGCAGAAAACGTCACCCTGCTCGACACTGCCAGGGGCATGGTATACCTTGCCGCCAGTTCGGTTGATGCAGGTGACTCCCCCGGTCGTTCCAGGAGACTGGTTTCCGAGGCTAAAAAAGTTGCCACAGAGAATGCCTGGAAAATTGTTAACAATGCCATGCAAATAATGGGTGGAATCGGTTATACTAATGTATACCCGATTGAAAAAATGTTGCGCGACGTTCGTTTGATCATGATCTGGACCGGCACTAACGAGATTATGGACTTAATTATACAGCACGAGTACTATAAGGAACTTAGCGCAGAATTGAACAGGGCCAGAAATATTGAATTTGATGCAGCTGAAGCAGAACAGGTTGATGAAAAAATTTACGAGTAAGATCAGAAGGAGAGAGAATTAACGCAATGGGGAAAGATACGGTTAAAGTCGGACTGATAGGATGTGGAACAATCGGTGGGGGTGTAATCAGGCTGTTCACTGAGAACGGCAGAGAAATCGGTGAAAAAATTGATGCCGAGCTGGTTTTGGCTGCGGTGGCAGATCGTGATCTATCCAGGCTGGCCAGCTTTGGTCTGCCAGATCATTTATGTACCAATAATGCTGATGATATTCTTAATAACAGCGATATCGACCTGGTTATTGAGCTGATTGGCGGTATTGAACCGGCCTACACCTTTATCCGCAGAGCCCTTGAAAATGGCAAGTATGTTGTAACAGCAAATAAAGATTTAATGGCTACCCATGGCGGAGAGCTGATAGAACTGGCGCGTGACAAGAAAGTGAATATATTTTATGAAGCCAGTGTAGGTGGCGGAATACCCTTGATCAGGCCGCTTAAATACGGCCTGATTGCCGACCGTCTCTGCCGTATTGTCGGAATTGTTAATGGAACAACAAACTATATTCTCACCCGGATGACTGAGGATAACCTTAGTTTCGATGATGCCCTGTCCCAGGCCCAGGAACTGGGTTTTGCCGAGCCTGATCCTTCCAGTGACATCGAGGGCCGTGATGCCGTTTACAAGCTGGTGATCATGGCTGGATTAGCTTTTGGAGCCAGTGTCGGTCCCGACCAGGTTCATGTTGAAGGAATTACAGGAGTAACCAGGGAAGACATCGCTTATGCTGCTGAAATTGGCTATGTTATCAAGCTGGTTGCCATCGGTGAAAAGCTTCCCGGCGGGGTTACTCTTAGGGTTCACCCCACCCTGGTTCCCCGTGCTCATCCCCTTGCTTCAATACGTAATGAGTTTAATGCTATCTTAATTGAAGGTAAATCAGTTGGTGATGTGATGTTCTACGGTCCGGGTGCCGGTGCTGATCCCACGGCAACAGCAATACTGGCCGATGTAGCCGAAGCAGCCCGGTCGATAGCCCGGGGATGTGAAGCAGGAGTGTTGGAAAAAAGCGGTTCTATCAAGGAACTTCTCCCGGTTGAAAAGATTGAAAGCAGGTATTTTCTCAGGTTCCTGGCTGATGATCGACCGGGAGTACTGGCTGCCCTGGCCAATGTTTTCGGCGATGAACAGGTAAGTCTTGACATGGTTATCCAGAAACGCCGGGTGAACGATATGGCTGAAATTGTTCTGGTAACCCAGCTGGTTGAAGAAAGCTCATTTAAGAAAGCCCTGGATAAAGTTGTTAGCTTACCAGTAATCAAACCGGGCCTCAGCATGTTCCGTTTGCTTGGTTAAAGGAGACAGTTTATAGATGGTTTCAAACTATTCTTCCAGGCCGGCCTGGGTGGAAGTTAATCTGGATGCGATTGCTGCTAACATCAAAATGTTTATAGAACTTGCCGGGTCGAAAACTGAGCTAATGGCGGTTGTTAAAGCTGATGGTTATGGTCACGGGGCGGCGGCAGTTGCTTCAACTGCCCTGGAAGCCGGGGCAGGCAGTTTAGCCGTTGCCTTTGTTGAAGAAGGTATAGCGCTGCGCCGGTCGGGAATCAGGGCTCCCATACTACTGCTTGGTTATACCGATCCTTCACGTTACACAGACCTGGTAGAATTTAACTTAACCCCGACCATTTTTAATATTGATACGGCAGCTTGCTTTTCTGCGCTGGCTGCAGCCGCAGGAGCATTACTGAATGTTCACCTGAAAGTTGATACAGGAATGGGGAGAGTTGGCTTTCTGCCTACTGAGGCGGTAGCAATGGTCTCCTCGATTGCCCGGATGCCCGGCCTGGCAGCCGAAGGACTCTTCACTCATTTTGCAGCGGCAGAGGATCTAGACGGTGCTTATACCCGGCAGCAGCTGCAGCTTTTTGATAAAATCATTGAACAATGCGGCAGGGAAGGAATAGAATTTAAAAAAATTCATGCTGCCAACAGTGCAGCGGCAATCAACTATCCCCGCTCTTACTATAATATGCTTCGCCTTGGCCTGGCCATGTACGGTCACTATCCCGATCCCGGCATGGGTGAAGCTGATGATATGCCCGGGCTTAAACCGGCCATGACTTTTAAAAGCAGGGTGGTCATGATCAAGCAGGTCCCTCCCGGCAGTTCAATCAGTTACGGTTGCACTTACACCACAACCTCACCTGCCCTGATCGCCACGGTTCCCGTTGGTTATGCCGATGGCTACAGCCGCCTCCTTTCTAACCGGGGACAGGTTTTGATTCGGGGTTGCCGCGTGCCGGTGGTCGGACGAATATGTATGGATCACCTCATGGTCGATGTAACTGGTCTCCCGGGGGTAAGTTTAAACGATGAAGTTGTATTATACGGCAGGCAGGGGGAAGAAACAGTTACCGTGGAAGAAATGGCTGCACAGATCGGAACAGTCAATTATGAGCTGCTCTGTGCCATCGACAAGCGGGTACCGCGTTATTATTTCCGGGATGGTTTTTTACATGGGATCTATGATTACTTTGAAACTGTTGATTTATCTGCCGGGCCCTTGACCCTTTTCAACGATTAAACCATAAATTATTTTCCATCAGGGTTGCCATGGCTTCAGGAAGGGTTGATGGGGCTAGGATAGCCCGGGCATGAAGCATAACAGCGCCGGTTAAAACACGGAAAAATTTTTTGCGAAAATATTTTCTAAAGTTAAGGTGGTAAATTTCTCCGGCAGGAACCTGCCTTTCTTCAGCTTCTGAAATGGAATCCACCGCCAGGCGTGCGCTTAAAAAAGCATTATATAAGCCCTCCCCTGAAAAAGGCTCGATCAAACCTGCCGCGTCGCCGATCAACAGCAGGTTATCGCAGCTGGTTTTTTTCAGTGGGCCGAGATAGGGCAGAGGCCAGGATAAAACCCCAGAGTCGGTTTCTCCGGCCGGAAAAAGCCTGGCATAGTGGCGGAGCAAGCCCTGGCGCTTTTGTAGTCCACCGACGCCCCGGTTATACCACCCGTTGCCCTGGAAAGACCAGCCCATACCGCCGCTAAAGGGAAGGGGAAAGAAAATCAGGGTTCCCGGGGCAATATTTGTATCGCTGTCGCAGCCAGATGCTGCTACAGCCCTGCCCTGTCTTCTGGTTTGTGCACTATGCAATCCGGCCAGGTGGGCTGTTTTGCCCAGGGCGCCGTCAGCTCCGATTACATAACGGGCAGCCAGGGTCTGCATCTTGTTTTTTCCGGTTATCACCCGGTAAAAAGGGTAGCCACTGCGACTGTTCATCCGTTTAATTTTTTGCAAAGGGCATTGCTCTGCAAGTTTGGCCCCCTGTTTAACTGCTTCCATTAGCAAAAAGTGGTCAAACTCACTTCTTTTAACCAGCAAGCCAAGTAATTTGTTCGTCTCAAAGGAATACTGATTCTTGCTTTTTATTACTTCAATCCTGCTAACAGGTGTAGCCGAATCTACAGAAACCTTCAGGGGTGCAGGAAGCAGGCTAAGCGCCCTGGCAGAGATAAAGCCGCCGCAGATTTTACCACGGGGGAATGAGTCTTTTTCAATTATCACGCTTGAAAACCCGGCTTCGGCAGCCAGGTAAGCAGCCAGTGAACCGGCAGGTCCTCCTCCGACCACGGCCAGGTCATATAACTGGTCTTCTGTCACCTTTATACCTCCCTGCATTAATGCTGTTGCAGCTAAGCTTTATTATTACCTGTTTGTAAATTTTGAACCTGCCTGTCAGCTTCGATTATCGCTTTTTAAAAAATTCTCTTTCGCCCTTGACTCCCCTGCCGCAATAGAATAAAATTGTTTTGTGAAAATATTAGCCAAAAAAATACAGGTAAATATAAAACCATCTTTGCGGGAAAGCATAAAGAGAAAAGCTTACCCAGTCCTGGAGGATTATTTTAACTAAAACCGGCTCAGAAAAGCCGGTTTAGCATTTAAAGGGATAAAAACGGGAGGAAGGATTATGGCTGTTGATTTTAGCAGGGAAGTTGATTATGTAGCGCGTCTGGCCAGGCTAAAACTTGACACGGAAGAAAAAGAACGTATGGCCGGAGAACTGGGCGCTATTCTTGAAACAGCGCAAAAGATTCGCGAATTGGATACGGAAGGCATCGAGCCCACTGCACATGTTTTAAATCTTCCGGCAGTTCTTCGAGAAGATCAGGTCAGGCCTGCTTTGCCCCTGAACCGTGTTCTGCAAAATGCACCACATCGCAAGCAGGGTTATTTCCGTGTGCCGAGTATTATTGTTTCGGAAAAACAGGCGGAATAAAAAAAGCCCGGAAAGAGGATTCTGATTATGAAATTACATGAAATGAGTGCGGTAGAACTTAGCTTGCTCCAGAATAAGGGCGAGGTCAGTGCTGTTGAAGTGACCAGAAGTTTTCTTGATCGAATTGAAGCGATTGAGCCCTCTGTAAAAGCATTTATTACTGTATCACCAACATCAGCCCTGGAAACTGCAGCCCAGGTTGACAGGAACCGTCACAGGGGGGAAATACTTCATCCCCTGGCCGGAATACCAGTCGCTGTTAAGGATAATCTCTGTACCGAAGGCTTACGCACTACCTGTGCTTCAAAAATACTTGAAAACTTTATTCCGCCGTACAGTGCAACTGTTGTCTCAGCCCTGCATGAAGCCGGGATGCCCCTGCTCGGTAAAACAAATATGGACGAGTTTGCCATGGGTTCATCCACGGAAAATTCAGCCTTTCGGGTAACCTGCAACCCCTGGGATACAGAACGGGTCCCCGGCGGTTCCAGCGGGGGGTCGGCTGCAGCGGTTGCCGCGGGCATGGTCCCTTTAGCCCTTGGCTCCGATACAGGGGGGTCAGTGCGTCAGCCCGCCTCCTTTTGTGGGGTGCTGGGACTTCGTCCCACCTACGGCAGGGTTTCCAGGTACGGCCTGATTGCCTTTGCTTCATCCCTGGACCAGGTGGGTCCCCTTGCCTTTAACGCGTATGACTGCGCGCTAATCCTCAACCTGATCTCGGGACATGATCCCCTCGATTCTACATCGCTGCCTGAGCCCGTTCCCGATTTTTCAGCCGACCTCGAACTTGATCCATCTTCGCTGCGGATCGGCCTGATCAGGGAAAACCTTTCCGAACAGTTTGATCCGGAAGTCAGGTCTTCGGTTATAAAATGCGTTGAACTGTTTGAAAAAAACGGGGCACAGGTTGACCAGGTATCACTGCCCCATACAGATTACGGCCTTGGTGCCTACTACCTGATTGCTCCCTCAGAGGCCAGTTCAAACCTTGGTCGCTATGACGGAGTTCGCTACGGGTTTAATGCCGGTGGAAGCGACCTGGAAACGCTGTTCAGTAAAACCAGGGGTGAGGGTTTCGGAGCCGAGGTTAAACGCCGGATCATGATCGGTACTTACGCGCTTAGTGCAGGCTATTTTGACGCTTATTACCTGAAAGCGATGAAAGTCAGGACTCTGATCCGTCGCGATTATACAACTGCTTTTGAAAAATTTGATCTGCTTATCGGTGCGGCCAGTCCGACACCGGCTTTTCGAATCGGTGAAAAAACGGACGATCCTCTGCAGATGTACCTTTGCGATGTATGTAATATTACTGATGCCCTGGCCGGGGTTCCCTCACTATCTGTGCCGGTTGGGATGCATTCGAACGGCCTGCCGATTGGGATGCAGATGACCGCTGCACCTTTCCGGGAAGACCTATTGCTCAGGACCGCTGCTTACATGGAGCAGGCAGGATTCTACAAAGTCCCGCGCCCGCGGCTCAGCTGTGCCGAAGAAGGAGGTCTCTAACATTATGCCATACGAAACCGTAATCGGTTTGGAAATACACCTCGAACTGCAGACCCGTTCAAAGCTTTTCTGCGGTTGCAGTACTACCTTTGGGAATGAACCAAATACAAATTGTTGTCCTGTATGCCTGGGTCTGCCCGGTAGTTTGCCCGTTTTTAACCGTCGGGCTATCGAACTTGCAGTAACAGCTGCCCTGACCTTAAACAGCAAGGTGGAAGGAACAAGCCGTTTTGACCGAAAAAACTACTTTTACCCCGACCTGCCCAAGGCTTACCAGATTTCACAATATGATCATCCCCTGGCTAAGGGCGGTTACCTGGAACTTGAAGTTGATGGCCAGACCAGGACTATCAGGCTGGAAAGGGTTCACCTCGAAGAAGAGGCTGGAAAGCTGGTCCATTCCGGCGAGTCAATCCTCGCCTCAGATTACTCACTGGTTGATTATAACCGCGCCGGTATACCCCTGCTCGAAATAGTAACCGAACCCAATATTTATTCTGGTCGCGAAGCCAGGCTTTTCCTGGAGAACCTGCGCCTTTTATTACTATACAGTGGTGTTTCCGACTGTAAAATGGAAGAAGGTTCGCTGCGCTGCGATGCTAACATCTCGCTCCGTCCACCCGGTACTAAGGAATTGGGAACAAAGACCGAGGTTAAAAACATGAATTCTTTCAGGGCAGTTGAGCAGGCCTTAAACTATGAAGCACAGAGGCAGGAAGCAATACTGGCTTCCGGGGGTAAAATAATCCAGGTAACCTGTCACTGGGATGAAGAAAGTAAAAAAACAACCCCCCTGCGTGGGAAAGAAGGCTCATCTGATTACCGCTATTTTCCTGATCCTGATCTGCTGCCCCTGGTTTTGGATAAGAGTTTTATTGATAATCTGGCGGCAAGCCTTCCGGAAGGGCCGTTGAAAAGAAAAGAACGTTTCTGCAATCAATACGGCTTATCCGCAGGTGAAGCTCTTATTTTTATCGAAAACCGTGAACTGGGAGATTTTTTTGAAGCAGCTGCTGCACTGTACGGGGATAGCGATAACCTGGCCCGGTGGGTACAGGGTGATTTGCTTTTCCAGCTGCGCCAGTCTAATGTAGATATAAAGGCAATCAGGTCGGAGCTGTTGGTTGAACTCCTTCAGATGCTGGACAGCGGTGAAATCAACCGACCCGTGGCCAAGGAGGTCCTGGCCGAGATGGTCCACAGCGGCACTGCTCCGGCAGATTTGGTCAGGGAAAAAGATCTCGGACGCATTGCGGCAAAAGAGCAATTACTTCCCCTTGTTGAGCAGGTTGCTGCTGATAACCCTGAAGCTGTAGAAAAACTCAGGGCTGGCGAAGAAAAGGTTTTAGCCTTTTTAGTTGGTAAGGTAATGGGCCTGACCGGTGGCAGGGCTGACCCGGCCGCAGTAAACCGTTTTTTCAGGGAACTGATCAATAAATGATAGGTGGTGCTGAAATGGATATTAATAAAAGCTTGGTTATAGTCGGTGCTCAGTGGGGCGATGAAGGAAAAGGCAAGGTTATTGATTACCTTGCCGAGCAGGCTGATCTCGTTTCCCGTTTCCAGGGAGGCGATAACGCCGGCCATACCGTGGTTTATGGGGCGAATATATTCAAACTCCATCACGTTCCTTCGGGCATATTGAACCAGGGGACCCTCTGTCTGTTGGGTAACGGCATGGTTGTAAATCCGCTGGTGTTGGTCCGTGAACTGACTGAATTGGAAAAGCGTGGTATCGATACTTCGAATTTACGCATCAGCAGCCGTGCCCACCTAATCATGGCCTATCATCAGGCACTTGACGAAGCAAACGAAAAAATGCTTGGTGAAAATAAAATTGGTACAACCGGGAGGGGCATCGGGCCGACTTATGCCGATAAAGCTCTCAGGCGGGGAATAAGGGCAATTGAAATGACTGACCCGAGGCGTTTCAGGAATAAACTGGCCGAAGTGTTACCTTTGCAGAATCGTATTCTGCAAAATGTTTATGGGGCAAAAAGTTTTGAACTGGATCAGCTGATGGAGCTGTATACTCCCGTCCTGGAACGGCTCGGCCCCATTATAACGGACACAGCGCTGCTCCTTCAACGTAACCTGGCTGACGGTAAAAGAGTGCTTTTTGAAGGAGCTCAGGGAGCCCTGCTCGATATTGATCATGGTACCTATCCCTTTGTAACTTCATCATCCACTGTTTCTGCTGCGGCGGCGAGTGGAACCGGTCTTGGTCCCGGTTATGTCAGTCGGGTCCTTGGTATCTTGAAGGCTTACACAACCAGGGTCGGTAGCGGTCCTTTTCCTTCGGAAGATACGGGCGAAGCCGGTCAGCAACTGCGCGAGCGCGGTAATGAATTCGGGACAACTACGGGAAGGCCACGGCGATGTGGATGGTTTGATGCAGTAATTGCCGGTTATGCTGCCCGCATTAATGGACTTACCGGGTTAGCGGTAACCAAGCTTGATGTACTCAGTGGTCTTGATACTGTTAACATGGCTGTTGCTTACCGCTGCCGGGGCGAAGAAATCCGTGAATTTCCCGTTTCCAATGAGGAACTGCAGTTCTGTGAACCAATTTATGAAACATTTTCGGGCTGGGATGAAGATATATCCCGGGCAAAAACCATGCAGGATCTGCCTGATGCCGCCAGGACATTTGTCCGGGCCATTGAGGAGACTGTCGGGGTGAAAGTTGAATTGGTATCGGTGGGACCAGATAGGGCCCAAACTATAGTAATACCCGGTTCCCGGGTTGCCGGTTGGATTGGCAGTAAAAGTTGATAATTGAACAATAAATGATCATCCGGCAGGATATTTCATATTACCGGTAGAATTCTTAAGGTTAAAGGCAAATCAGACATCTTTTACCGGGGGTGAACCGGATTGCACAGTCTACGGCTGGCAGTTAAAATAATTATCAACTTTTTATTTTCACTGGTTATTCTCCTTACCTTTTTAACTACCTCCCTTTTTGGAGTGAAAGCCCAGGATACAGTGCGCATGATTATCACCGAGGCAACGGGATTACAGCGCGATATGGTTGCTTTTCAGGCTGATCTGCAGCCGCTGGTCATTCACAATGTTTTCTGGGTATGTCTCGCTTCCCTTGGCTTTATGCTTATCTTTCTTTACTTTATAGATCACAGCTTCAAGAATTTTATTGCCCCGGGAGTACTCGCCGTGGTTATAACCATTTTTCTATCTATCGGGATGGCCGTTTCCAGGGAATACATATTTCTTTTTACCGGTCCCCAGACAGAACTATATATACAAACTTTTATGGACCGCTTCGGGATTAGCGCCTATATAATATTTGCGTTCGGATTAATTCTCGTTGCCCTTTCACAGTGGGGTGATCGTCTTTTTAAGAAAAATAAAAAATAATATAATATCCCTGCTTGATCCCGAAAAAATGCGGAGCAAAGCTGCCCCCGAGCCTGCTTTTAAACAGCTCATGGTCAGCTACAGGTCGGATAAGGGACAGGGGAAAATTACCATACCGGGCCAGGCGAGCCCGGATATTTCTGTCAGCCTTGATAACACTAAGCAGCAGGAACACGGCAACCTGATTAAAGTGGTGCTTCACCCGGGCAGAATTGCCAGCAAGCTTGAGCTGGATCAGTTTAAAATTATATTTAACCCGGCTTTTCCGGCCGGGACTAAAACCCTTGCTAACGGTTATCAAAGTTGGAGTCGTAGCGAAGAGCTTGGGGCAGGGGAGACCATGCCACGCCTGACGCCGCTCTTCAACTTTCTCCTAGGCCCCTATGGTGATACACGTATATATAGGCGCCCTGGCGGTAAAGAACATTTTCATTCCTGGACATACTCCTGGTTCCGTTTTCCCGACGATACGGTTTTTTTTCTTGGTTCGATCAACGAAAGATGCGGTTATACTGTAATAGACTATAATTATGCCAGGGACCAGTTGATAGTGGCCAAAGATTGCCGGGGGACTGCGCTGAGCGAAGACCTGGTAATAATGCACCTTTATTATGGATTTGGCAGGCTTGATTCCCTGATGGAAGAGTATGCCGGATTAACAGGACCAGGGCGGAAAATAGCTTCAAAAAAAACCGGCTGGTGCAGCTGGTACAATTATTACACCGGCATTGATGAAACAATAGTCTGCAGTAATCTTGCTGACCTGTCCTCCAGCAATGTGCCCCTGGATTATTTCCAGATTGACGATGGCTGGCAGCAATCAATCGGCGATTGGCTTGACTCTAATGATAAATTTCCTTCCGGAATGGATCACCTTAGTGATAGGATCAAAACGGCTGGTTTTCGGCCAGGGTTGTGGCTGGCACCTTTCATTGCCGTACCATCGTCGCAGCTTTTTAAAGAACACCCCGAATGGATTCTTCGCGACAATAAAGGCAAACCGCTAAAAGCCGGTTTTAATCCCGGCTGGGAAGGTTATTTTTACGCCCTTGATTTGCACAACAGTGGTGTTTGCGATTACTTGGCAGCGGTTTTTGACCAGGTTATCCGCCAGTGGGGCTATAAATTTCTCAAACTGGATTTTCTCTACGCGGCAGCTTTGGCGCCACGAGCTGGAAAAACCAGGGGGGCCTTAATGTGTGAAGCGGTTGATCTGCTGAAAAAACTTACAGCGGGATCAGAAACCCTGGGCTGCGGGGTTCCGCTCGGCCCTGCCTTTGGCCGTTTCGATTTCTGCCGTATCGGCGCAGATGTGGCTCCCTATTGGCAGGATTATCTGGGACTGATTAACTACCCGGAGAGGGTATCTACTGAAAATTCGCTGGTCAGCACAATCGGCCGCCGGCAGCTTGACCGCCGCATGTTTCGTAATGATCCCGATGTATTTTTGCTGCGCAACGGGCTGAAAGGCGTTAATCAAAATCATCTTACCGGCAACCAGCGTTTTACCCTGTTCTTTTTAAATAACCTGCTTGGCGGCTTGCTATTTTTTTCGGATCGATACAGCGAGCTGACCCCGGAGCAGCAGGCCTTGTTGCGGGAAGTTTACCCCCTGCACGAGGCGGAGATCAGCGGCTATGACAGCTACCGTGGCCTACACCATTTTGAATTTAACGCAGCCGGTAGTTTTTATGTGGCATATGCCAATATGTCCGGTGAATCACGCAGGGTCCGTCTGCCTAGTGGCACTTGGTTTAGCCAGGTTACTTTTCCTTCCATTAATTGCAGCAGTCTGAATATAAAACCTTATCAGAGTGTTTGCCTGCGCCGTATCGAGGCCGACCAAAACATTTACCTGCTCGGGGCAACCGGCCATCTTTTTCCGGGATCCCAGGTATTACAGCTCGAAGCCGGTTCAGATGAAATCAAGTTGACCCTTCATGAAAATGCTTCACCGGGCAGTGTAGTTTACATTGCAGTTCCCGGTGATAGTCAACGCTACAGGATTAATGGCTTAGAGTATGAGCTTCAGAGCGGGGCATCCCTGAATTATCTTGCTGTTCCGGGAGGGGAGGTTTGCCAATGAAGATTATTCATACCGCCGATCTGCACCTGAATGCAAAAAAGCCCGAACGCTGGCAAGCTATGGAAGAAGTAATAGAGCTGGCCCATGCCAAAAGGGTTGACCTACTATTGATCTGCGGGGATCTTTTTGACAGCAGCACTGATGCTGAAAAAATGCGAGCCGGACTACGTGACCTTTTGAGCGGTGCCGAATTTAAAACCATAATACTTCCCGGAAATCATGATCATAAAGCTTACCGGGAGGGATTACATTTTGGTGATAAAGTGACTGTTATAACTGAAAGTACTGAGCCTGTGCTCTTTAACGATCTGCAGGTTTGGGGACTGCCTCACCAGGAAATTAGCAGGGAAAAACTGGAAGGATACTTACTTTCCCTTGCCACTATAATGGATACGCATTGCTATAACATACTGCTGTATCACGGCGAACTTCTCGATGCTTTTTTCTCCCGCAGTGAAATGGGCGAAGAAGGCGATCAACGCTACATGCCGCTCACTCTTTCATCTTTCGGCCAGCTTCCGTTGCGCTACGTATTAGCCGGCCATTTTCATTCCCGTTATGCGCGCTGGCCCCTGCCAGGTGGAGGCAGCTTCATCTATTCCGGATCTCCTGTTGCCGTAACCAGGAGAGAAACAGGGCGCAGAGCGGTGAACCTGCTTGAAGCGGGCAGTGAGCCGGTTGAACTTCTTCTCGACAGTTATCATTACGAAGAACTGAAAATAGAGCTTGAACCGCATGCTACAGCAGATCCGCTGACCTTACTCGAAGAAAAATTAAGCCTGTTACATCCTGCAGCAAAAGCACTGGTTATGGTAAGCGGTCTTTTTGACGGAGAAACACTTGGTATCACGGAAGAGGAAATCAGCGCCGGAATTAGACAAATTGCCGGTGAGCGTCTTGTCGGCGAACCGGTTGAAAGATATTATGATGTTCGCCTGGTCATGGAAGATGACCTTTTCAAGAAACTGGCTGAAAGGCTTAAGGAAGCTGATCTTTCCCACGCGGAACGGGATAGAGCGCTGGAAATGGCAATTGAGGCCTTCAGGGTGGTGAAAACATGTTCCTGAAAGAGTTTTCAATCAGGCGTTACGGCCCTCTCCCCGACAGTGGTCGTATCCGGCCCGGCCGTTTTAACCTTGTTTATGGGCCGAATGAAGATGGGAAGACTATGACCATCGATGCCCTGCTCAGGTTGCTTTTTGACAAGGCAGCCCTGAACTGCTTCCGGGAGGCAAAGCGGGTTGCTGAAAACCCCGAGGGTTACCTGGTTATTGGAAACGGAAAGGAAAAAAAATTGCCGGAGGAAGGCACTTTAAGCGATCTTTATGATCTGAATGCCCGCGAATTCAGCAGAATTTTCGTTATCCGGGACAGCGACCTTTCAATCAGCCGGGAAAGTGATTTTTACCGGGACATGACTGCCCGTCTGACGGGTATGCGCACCGGGGAAATCAGGAGTATTATTGCAAAAGTACAGGAGCTGGGGCGGTTAACCCCCAAGAAAGCCCTCCAGAATACAGATCCGTTCAAATTTAAAGAGCGCCTGGCCGGGGCAGTGGAACTGTTGGAGCGGGCTGAATTATTATTGGAAAGGCTGGGTGAAGAGGGTTTCAACACTCTTGAAGAAGACCTGGCCCGCCTGACTCACGATCGGGCTGTTTTAAATGAACAGCTCGAGTCCTACCGCGCAGCATACAGGCGGGATCTTTACCGCAGGGGACGTAAATTACTCGATGACCTCGTAAAAGTCCAGGCAGGGGTGGCTGAGCTTGCGGCATACCGTAAAGAAGATTACCAGGCCTGGCAGAAAGCCGAATCTGCTCTTAGCCATTATAAAAACGAAAAAATAAAGCTGGAAGAACAGTCAGAAGAGATTCAGCAGAATTTCCAGATCTCACGCGGCACAGTAAAAGATCTTTCCCTCAGGCTGAAGAGACTGGAGCAGGAAACAGAAGCAGCAGCAGATAGAATAAAGCCGTTGATCGATCAATACGATGCAGCCAGAATTCAGCTTAAAAAGAAGGAAGTCCTCTCTGGGTGGCAGTTTTTTACCCCTGCGGTGATTATATCGGCAGCGCTACTTATCCTGGCCCTGGCCGGGATCATTTTCAGCCCTTCATGGTGGCTGTTCGTAATCCTTTCGGTTTCAGCCCTGCTCGCCACCGGGGGAGGTTTATACCATTTACTGCTGCAATTTAGCTGTTCAAAACAGCAGGCCCTGGCCGAAGAAATTCAGGTTAAGGCGGCCAACCTCGGCCTGCAGGCCGATAGTATCGAAACTGTCCGTTCAGCCCTGGTTATGCTCGATCGGGACTATTCCCGCACTGCGGATCAGTTTAAAGAAGCTGAAAAAGAAATGGATTGGATCGAACGGGAGAAAGAACTGGTCAGTGAAGCTCTTGACCAAAACCGTAAACGGGCAATCCAGGAAAAAGATAAAATTAATGCTGTCGTAAAAATAACTGCAGTGGAAAATATAGATGATTTTGCAACCCTGCTTGACCGAAAAGAGAGCCTTGCAAACGAAATCAATACCCTGCAGAGCCTTCTGCAGAGTCACTTTGCTTCAACGGGAGACAGGGCGGTACCGGCCGATCGGGACCACTCTTTTTGGGAAGAGAAAATTGAAAAATATGCTCCTTACCAGGATGCCGCCCCCGGATTGAGTTATGACCGATCCGCCGTGGATCAGGTACGGGAAAAACTTGCTGAACTTGAACAGCAGGGGGAACAACTGCGAGCAAAACAGGAAGAATACCGTGGGGAACTGCATGATATTGAGAATAATTATAATGATATTATGCAGTACGAAGGTGAAGAGCGCCTGCCCTGTCAGACGACGGTAGACCTGGAGAAGGCTGTTGAAAAACTTAAGCGCTGGATCGCAAACCATGAACTGAATGTTTCTGCCGCCAGACACACTCTTTCCCTGCTGGAAGAGCTGGAAAGAGAAGAAGAAGAGAAAGTTTCTGAACTGTTTGGGCCGGAAAGCCCGGTCAGCAGCTATTTTGAGAAAGCAACCGGCGGACGTTACCGGGCAGTTCATTTCCAGGGTGGTGACCTACCGCTACGGGTGGTTAGCGCCGATGGCGCTTCTTTTAATGCCGATGCACTGTCGGGAGGGGCATACGACCAGCTTTACTTCTCAATCCGCCTTGCTCTCGGCGGGAGACTGCTTGAGGGGGAAAAAGGTTTCTTTATCCTCGATGATCCCTTTATCAAGGCTGATCCGGAACGGCTTAAAATAATGCTGCAGATGCTCCACGATATCTGCAGCGTCGGCTGGCAAATTTTTTACTTTAGCTCAAAGGGTGAAATTAAAGAAGCTCTCGATCATGATATTAAGGCAGGACGGATCAGGGAGATCAGGGTAGGCTTAAGCGGTGAATGAGTCGAGCATTTCCTTCAAAGCAGTTTCAACTTTTACCAGAAAATCGAGGCTTTCCTGGGCCTTAACCTTGTCGTCCCGGTAGTTGACCGAGTAGGGGTTGCGGTAGTCTCTGCAAATGATATCTATTTTTTCAGCCATGGCTGGAATTATTTTTTTTATAGTATTTGTATCGGTTTCAGGGGCAAAAAGCTTGTCTTCGGCATATTCCACCAACCTGGCCATGTTGGTTTCGTTCTGCCGGGAATTATTGCTGTTTGAAAAAGCATGGCACATCACATATGTGGCACCGATCAGTGAGAACTTCTTAGTGCTTTTTTTGTGATCGTACCTGTTTAGCAGGGGTGTGGGCCAATATTTTTTATTTTTTTCCCCGGGGTAAAGTTTCTCTAAAAAGGTAATATAGTTAATATAGAACCTGCGGTAAACCTCTTCTTCCAGCGCCCTTATCGCCAGCAGGCAAACTCCGCTGAAATCGGGTTTTCCCGATAGGGAAAGGAGGTTATTGTACATCAGCCCCGCCGATACAAGCAGGGTTTTGGACGAATCGTTAAGCTTAAGCCAGTTTCTTTTTTCCATCCACACTTCCAGCCGTTTTTCCTCGATCAGGTAATCCCTTTCTGATGCACTTTTACTCACATTTCCAGCCACGCGCTCGGCATATTCATCGGCAAAAGAGCGTATAATTGCCTCCATTTTATCTTTCTCGGGGTTTTCACCTGTACCCTCTTCTCCTGTTTCCGGGGCAGAAGCGCGCCTGTAGATTTTTTGAATCAAAGCATAAAGATCATCCATGTTGATCTCAACAGTTTTGCTCTGTTTAAGAATTCCCGATTTACTGCTTTTTTTATAGGTGGACCGGCTAATTACAGGAATTGAAGTGGCAGGATTACCTGCGGCGCCCGGAGCCTGTTTTGCCACATTATCTTTGAGCAGCGATTTACAGCTTGTGCAGAATACTGCTTTAACCCTCACTTCGTTTCCGCAAACAGGGCATTCCCTGTAACCTTCCCTGGCCAAACTGATCGGCTCCTTTCCTGCCCCCATCCTGAAACCGGTGGCAGTTTTGCTGTAGGGCAGCAAAGTTTCAAGTCTGCCCTCCACCAGTATTCCCTATTGTAAGCTTGTTTTCCTTCTGCTAACAGTTATTATCTGTTATTTGATAGACATATATGTAAGGATGTGGTATCATAATCAAAGAGCAGCCCGCATTTCGGGTAGCCCTACCGGCGGTTCAAATGGCCCTGTTATGCAGGCATACCACATCCCGCTGGCGAAACCGGCTTCACCCGCCTTATCCCTGCTACAGGCGACGGCAGTATTGGTGGTGTGAAGTAGTGAAACCGGTTTTGGTATCCTAAAAGAGTAGATGAAACTAAAGAAGTGAAGTAGTAAAACCGGGTCCGGCCCCTGGGATGGCTGGATTAGTGAATAACCGGCTTCACCTCTTCGGGCATCCTAATGTTCAGAAGAGGAGGTGAAGACGATGACAACTAAAGGTTTTGAAAGCCCCAAAACCACAATAATAGCTGTAATATTTATTTGCACAGCCCTGCTATTCCTTCCCACATCAGCTAGTGCCGATTCCGATAACGAAACTATTGTTGACAGCGCTGCCGTGGAAACTGATGTTTTTTCAGGCTCTGTTGATCACGATTCCCCCGATTCATCAACCGGAAGCGGTGATTCAGTAAACAGTTCGGCTCCTGCTGTAGTTGAGAGTTCTCCGACGGACCAGGGCGACAGCCCCGAGCCTGTTCAGGTCAGTAGTTCTGAAGCGGAACCGGCAGCCGGTGGTGATAATGCACCTGATTTAACTGGTAGCGAAAATCCTGAAGCTGAAATAGAACTGCCTGCCCAGGAAAACTCCTTTGATACCGAACCGGCAGAAAACCCTGATTCGGTGGAAAACTATCCTGATGCCGAACCCGCTGAAGAAGCAAGCGTCGGCAACTCCTATATGGCCACGATAACTCCCGATGCTGTAGTATCAGGCGGAGATGATGCCGGCTATACAGGGCTGCAGGGTGGTGAGACAGGAGATTTTACCGTTACTTTTACCGAGGTTGGTAAACAGGCTCTCGGTTCGGCCCGTGTTGAAATTCCGGATCAATTCACTGTTTCCGATTTCAGCACAGAGTGGAGCACGGACGGAGTAACTACTGAAGATGGTAAACAGTGGCAGGCCCGCCTGGAGGAAAACGGCAGTGTGTTTATCTACCTGCGCGCCCTTACCGAAAGCAGCTACCTGCTTTATGGCGAGTCGGTATCGGTTGGTTTTAGTGCAACCACCCCGACAGAGCACGGCGTTTATCAGTTCGAAACCAAGGCCTGGACCGACAACAGCGCGGCCGATTCCGGTAGCAACAGCAACATTATGGCTGCCGGTTATACCGACCCGGTGGTGATTGTTGGTGCAGGTGTTGGAAGCGCTGCATCCTTTGATAATATCAGAGATGATCTTAACGGTCACTATGTGCTCACCGCAGATATCGACCTGGCTGATTCAGCTGATTACAGTGACGACTGGGAACCGCTGGGAGAAACTGAAAACACTCCCTTTAGCGGCAGTCTGCATGGAAACGGTTATACCATCAGTAACACGCAAATGACCAGCATGAACATTGACAGCACTTACACCAGTGGCTTCGGTCTCTTTGGTTATCTTAACAATGCCTGGCTGGTCAACCTGGAGTTGGTTGATTTCATCATTAACATAGACAGCTTTGATTATAATTCAACCAACTGGGCCCTCGGTGGGCTTAGCGGGTACAGTGTTAACAGCCACGTCATCAACAGCGCTGTTATGGGCTCAATATCATTTGATGTAGTTGATCCGATAGGAGAGCCTGGCCCGTCCAGTGATATAAACTTTATCAACATCGGTGGGCTGCTCGGTGTAATGAATGGCGGCACCATCAGCGGCTGCAGCGCCGAAGACATTGATATTTCGATCAATTTCAGCGAGGAAGAAGGAAGTCTTTCCATGAAAGGCTTCTATACCATCGGAGGATTGATCGGTATAAGCAACGTAAACGCTGCAATAACTGATAGTTATGCCGGGGGCGAAATAAGAGCTGATGCCAATCTCAACGGAGGCGAGTTCCTGGTATACCCCATCGGCGGTCTGGTTGGTTTCAACGAAGGAAGCATAACCGATTCCCATGCCGATCTGTGGTTCGACTTATACATCAGCGGATCAGCTTTAGAAGGATTGGGTATCTATAACATCGGCGGTTTGGTGGGCAACACTACAGGTGTAGTGCAGCGCAGCTACGCAGCCGGGGTAATCTATATTACCATAGATGTAGATGGTGCTATAACCGAATACGCTGAAGTTGGCGGTATCGGTGGTCTGGTTGGTTTTAATGACGGTTTTGTTGATGAATCTTTCTCAACCACAGGGATTAACATTTTACTAATTGATGATGACCCTGAAAACGAGTTTGATCTTTACTGTATTGGCGGCCTGTCTGGGCGGAACAACGGTACCATCAGCAACAGTTACACTTTTAGTGCAATCACCTGTGAAGCTGATACAGACGGTGACGTATGGTTTTACGAGATAGGCGGCCTGTCCGGCTACAGCGAGGGCAGTATTGAAAACAGCTTTGCCGCCGGTTCGATTGAACTTTCGTGGACCAGTTCGTCACTGGTAGAGGATATCGGCGGTTTGGTCGGCCTGGACGAAGGCACAATAACAAACAGTTTCTACGACAGCCAAACTTACGATCCTGTCTACAGCGAATACTGGCCACTCTGGAACGGTGGTGTTTATGATCCGGCAGACGACCCCGCAGCCGATCAGCGCAGAACAACTGCGCAGCTGCAGGTTTACGATACTTTTGACAGCGCCGGGTGGTCGATAACCGGAGTTGGTGGAGCATATCCCGCACTCTGGTGGCAGGATGGCAGCGACCCGGTTTATGTCTGGTATCTTCCCGACACCGGTTATGTTCCTGACCTGATCGATATACACTGTGGTTGCAGCCCCGGGGTAACATCATATGCTCACCCGGGTTATATTCAACCCTGGCGACACCCTTATCCTGTCTCATACCACAGGGCTTTACCCCAAACCGGGGGAGATAACAGCCTGTTGTTGGTTATTTTTCTGTTGCTATTGGTTGGAACGTCTTTGCACTTATTGACCTGGTATCGGTTCAGGAATGAACTGCATCAGTAAATGATTATTATTATTGTTGAACAGATCGAAGGCAAACCTTGGCCGGGGCGGTTTATCTGCCCCGGCCTTTTTAATTCATGGTTTGTTTATGTATAATAAAGGGTAGAGGTGATTTAAATGGAATTAACACTGCTCGGCTGTTACGGACCTTATCCGCCTGCCGGTGGAGCCTGTTCCGGATACCTGGTCAGGGAAGACGATTTTCTTCTACTGCTTGATTGCGGAAATGGGGTGTTGAGCCGCCTGCGTGAACAGACTTCATTTTTAGATCTCAATGCAGTCGTAGTTTCCCACCTGCACGCCGACCACATTTCCGACATCATGATCATGCGCTATGGGCTGGAGATTGCTTTTAACAGCGGCCTGCGTAAAGCTCCGCTGTCTCTTTATGTCCCTGCAGAACCCCGGTCAGAATTTGAACGCCTTCCCTATAAGAACGCTTATGATGTGAAAAGTGTTAGCAGTGAAATTCATTTGCAGGAAGGGCCCTTTAAGATTGCTTTTTTGCAGGGGGTCCATGCCGTACCTTCGTTTTCCATACGCCTGGAAACATCCTCAGGAGTGCTGGTCTATTCCGGTGACACGGAGTATCACAGTGAACTTGAAGCATTCGCCAAGGGAGCGGACCTGTTCCTCTGCGAAGCCAATTATCTCGAAGCAGATCTGGAAGCCGGTTTATCCAACCACCTCTGCGCTGCCGGGGCTGCACAGATTGCCGCCTCAGCCGGGGTTAAGCAGCTTGTCCTGACCCACCTGCATCCCGAACGCGACCCGGCTCTTTCTCTGGCTGAAGCGGTTAAATACTTTCCTACGGCCAGGTTGGCAGAAGAAGGGCAGGTAATGCTCGTTTAACGGAGAATTGTAGCGGTTGAAAAGCTTTGCATAATTAGGGGGAGGGAGTTGTAATGAGTAAGAAAAAGCAATCGGTTCAGTTACTTCTTGGCCCGGTCCCGGCCGCCCTGGTAGCCTGCGGCAGCGGCAGCGAAAATAATATCATTACCCTGGCCTGGGTTGGAGTGGTCAATTCTTCGCCGCCGCTGATCTCGGCTGCCGTCCGGCCTAACCGTTACTCTTATGAACTCATTAAGAATAGCGGTGAATTTACTGTTAATATTCCTTCTGTTGAGCAGGTCGATCTTGTTGACCGCTGCGGCACTCTCAGCGGCAGGGATATGAATAAATTTGAAACCTTCGGTTTAACCCCGGCCAGGGGCCTGCTGACCGCGGCACCCATGATCGAAGAGTGCCCGATCAGCATGGAGTGCCGGTTGCACCAGGCCCTTGAACTGGGTAGTCATACCGCTTTTATTGGCGAGGTTATTTCCAGCTACGTCAGTGAAGAAATGATTACCGATAAAGGACGGATCGATTTTTCAAAGCGCAGCTTGCTTGGTTTCTGTGCCGGCAGCTACCTGGCCGTTAATCCGCTTGACCTCTCGATCGGTTTTACGCTTAAGAAAGATCTTTAACCACCGTACCTGTGTATGGTAGTTTAGCGGTGGTTATTTATAATTTTAAGTAAAACAGTTAATTGGATCCTGTATGCATATTTTACGCAGCTCTTTATTACTTGATATAATGAAATTAATCTTTGCTTAAATCACCGTGGAAATGAGGGGTGCAGATGGCTGACTACCAAGCGCTGTTACGTGAACTGCCAGCTGTTGACCGCCTGCTGAATGAACCGGCAGTTGTCGAAGTGCTGCAGAGCACGTCCCGGCGGCTAGTCCTGCAGGCTGTGCAGGAAACGGTTAATAACTACCGTCAGAGTATTAATACCAACCGGGGCGATCAGGAATTTTTGGATAATATCGATATTTCCCCTGCCGGGCTGGCTGTAGAAGCGGCAGATTTAGCCCGGGGAAAAACCCGGCCGAGTATCAGGCCGGTGATTAATGCCAGCGGTGTGGTGATTCATACTAACCTGGGGCGTTCACCACTGGCTCCTGCAGCTGCGGAGGCATTAACTGATATTGCAGTACATTATAACAACCTGGAATTTAACCTGGATACAGGGCGGCGTGGTTCACGTCAGGCTCACCTGGAAGAGATCATCTGTGACCTAACCGGGGCAGAAGCTGCAGCTGTTTTTAACAATAATGCGGCAGCGGTATTCATGGTCCTTAATACACTGGCCTCCGGCCGCCAGGTGGTGGTCTCCCGGGGGGAACTGGTTGAAATTGGCGGTTCATTCCGTATTCCCGATATTATGGCTTCAAGCGGGGCTTCCATGGTTGAGGTGGGAACAACCAATAAGACTTACCGAAGGGATTACGAGTCAGCAATCAATGACACCAGTGCCGCCCTGCTCAAGGTTCATACCAGTAATTACCAGATGATCGGCTTTACAGCTTCCGTCAGTACGGCAGAAATGGCTGAATTAGCTCATGACCGTGGGCTAATCATGATCGAAGACCTGGGCAGCGGCGTCCTCATCGATCCGGCAAAATATGGTTTGCCCGCCGAACCACGGGTGCAGGACAGCATTGCTGCCGGAGCTGACCTGGTAACCTTCAGCGGTGATAAAATGCTTGGTGGTCCGCAGGCCGGTATTGTTATCGGCCGCAAAGACCTGATACAATCAATCAAGGCAAACCAGTTGGCCCGCACAATGCGGGTAGATAAGTTTACCGTTGCCGCCCTGGAAGCTACTGCACGCCTTTATTATGACGAAGAAAAGGCCGTTCGGGAAATTCCCGTATGGCGCATGCTTACGGCCTCCGCTAATTACCTGCAGCGCCGGGCCGACAACCTGGCTCAGCGTTTTGGAGATATATTCGGAGCAGAAAATATAACGATCATCCCCGGTATCTCGAGGGTCGGTGGTGGTGCCATGCCCAACGCGGAACTGCCCACTTCACTGATTGCAGTAAGGCTGAGCTCCGGCCACGGCAGCCCGGAACAATTTGCAGAAAAACTTCGCCGGGGGACTCCTCCGGTTATCCTGCGTCTTCAACAGGAGAGCCTGATCTTTGATCCCCGCACCATATTTGAAGAACAGGAAGAAGCACTTATTACAGCGCTAAAAAAAGTCTTAAGCGGATGATATAGTTTAACTGTTATAACGGGAGGTAAATTATTTGGAGCAGTTGATCATCGGAACTGCCGGTCATGTAGATCACGGTAAAACGGTTTTGATCAAAGCGTTGACTGGTGTGGATACCGACCGCCTGCAAGAAGAAAAAGAACGTGGCATATCGATCGACCTTGGTTTTGCTCCTTTCCGTCTGCCGGGCGGACGGTTGGCCGGGATAGTGGATGTTCCCGGTCATGAGCGTTTTATTCACAATATGCTTGCCGGGGCAGCAGGCATGGACCTGGTTATGCTGGTTGTGGATGCCACCGAGGGGGTAATGCCCCAGACCCGGGAACACTTAGATATACTGGGTATCCTCGGAGTTAAGGAGGGTATAGCCGTTATTACCAAGATCGACCTGGTTGAGGAAGATTGGCGTGATCTGGTCAGCGAAGAGATAAGGGAGGAGCTGCAGGGTACCTTTCTTGAAGAAGCTCCCATTGTTCCTGTTTCGGCCCTGAAAGGTGAAGGGATTGAAGAACTGAAGCAGCTGATTGATGATATGATCTCCGACCTGGAAACTCGTAATTCTTCCGGTCCCCTGCGTTTACCCGTGGACCGTTCTTTCATCATTGCCGGTTTTGGTACGGTGATAACCGGCACCCTGGTCCAGGGATCGGTTTCTGTTGGAGATACCGTTTCCGTTGTCCCCCCGGGGTTGGAAGCCCGGGTGCGTAACATCCAGGTTCACGATATGAATGTGGAGAAAGCTCTGGCCGGCTCCCGGGTGGCCCTTAATCTCTCCGGTCTGGAGAAGGATGAAGTATTGCGCGGCAGTGTTATCAGCACCCCGGGTTATTATAAGCAGACCAACCTGGTCGATGTATGGGTAAAGCTGCTGGACAGCGCTCCGCGAAAGCTTAAAAATCTCGATCCCGTCCATTTTTTCCTCGGAACTGCTCGCAGTGTAGCCAGGTTGCTTATGCTCGACCGGAACGAACTTTTGCCCGGAGAAGGAACCGTTGTGCAGTGCCGCCTCGACAGGCCTCTTGTTGCTGAACGGGGTGACTCATTTGTAATACGCTCATATTCACCGATGGCCACTATCGGCGGCGGAAAGGTTCTCGATCCCTACCCGCAGCGGCACCGCCGCTTCCGACAGGAAGTAATTGAAAGGCTTACCGAACTTAAACAGGCCTCGGCTGAAGGTGGTGATATGGCTTTTCTCCGCCGTAAACTGGAAGAGTTGATTATAGCCGATTCGGCCGGGTTATCCAGGGAAACCAGGCTTGATGTTTCCTCTGTTGAAGCTATTCTCGACAATTTAATTAAAAGCGGCCAGGTGGTTGGAATTGGCAGATCATACCTGTTGAAAAAGAGCCTGGTCCAGTATGAAAAGCTGCTGCTGCGGGAGCTTGATGCTTACCATGACCAGAAACCTCTTTCCCGGGGATTATCGAAGGCCCGCTTACGTGGTTACCTGCCTTCGGCTTTTAGCCAGCGGGACTACGATGCTCTGCTTGAAGAGCTGCAGCATGGCGATAAAATTGAACTGCAGGGTGAGCTGGTTAACCGTAATGGTTTTATCCCCCAGCCGTCACCGGGAGATCAAAAAATTCTCGATTCCCTTGTAAAGCACTATTTCACTGAAGGTTTGCAGCCGCCATCGGCTAAGGATGCGTTGGAAAAAGCCGGGGTTTCGCTACCGCGCAGGGAAGAACTATTTAATTATTTGCAGGACGCAAACCTGCTGGTAAAAGTGAGTGAAGATCTATATTTTCACCGGGAAGCATATGAGAGGGCCCTTGACCTGCTGCGAAAACATTTTGCAGAAAGCGGCAGGATAACCCTGGCTGAATTCAGGGATCTTTCCGGTAGCACACGCAAGTATGTCCAGGCTCTGCTTGAACATTTTGACCGGGTAAAGTTAACCCGCCGGGTTGAAGATTACCGGGTTCCCGGCAGGTTGGAATAGTTTACAGGCATAATATCGTGCTAATATATGTAAAATGTTGTTTGTTAGTTGAAATTTATAAAAAAAGCAGGTGATGAAGTGAGCCGTGAAGAGATTCGTTTGACCGCGCTGACAACCAGCGCCGGGTGAGCAGCCAAGATAGGGCCTGAGGCCCTTGCGCAGGTTCTGCGCGAGATACCGTCTTTTGACCATCCCGACTTTCTGAACCGGGATCAGCACTTTTCCGATGCAGGGGTATACCGTATATCCGAGACCCATGCCCTGGTCCAGTCTGTCGATTTTTTCACTCCCGTGGTAGATGATCCATATACTTACGGACAGATCGCGGCTGCCAATTCGCTCAGTGATATCTATGCCATGGGTGCCAGGCCGCTTACAGCCCTCAACATTGTTGCCTTTCCCGCGTCATGTCAACCGCTTGATGTACTGCAATCGATATTAAGAGGTGGATACGATAAGGTAAAGGAAGCAGGGGCAGTTATTACCGGCGGTCACAGTATCGAAGACCAGGAACCGAAGTACGGGCTTTCGGTGACTGGACTGGTCGAAATAGGGAAGCTGATTACCGGGGGAGGTGCCCGCCCCGGAGACCGGCTCATTTTAACCAAGCCAATTGGTACCGGAATAATTACAACTGCCATTAAGGGAGGCTTGATTACTGAAAATGATGCTGACGCGGTCATTAAAGGTATGGCCGGGCTTAATGCTGCTGCAGCCTCTGCCATGCTGGAAGCAGGAGCTTCAGCCTGTACCGACATTACCGGTTTCAGCCTTTTGGGTCACCTGCATGAAATGCTTGTTTCGAGCAGTGTGGGAGCTGAAATTGACTACAGCACGGTTCCCCTTTACCCCCATGTGCTGGATATGACAACCAGTGGTATGATTCCGGCAGGCGCCTACCGCAACCTGGAATACATGCGTCCCCACCTGCAGTGGGAAGGTGCTGTGGATTTGAAAGACGATGCCCAGATTATCCTTGCCGATCCCCAAACTTCAGGTGGGCTGCTCATTGCCATTTCGGAAGAAAAAAGCGGCCTGTTAATGGAATTGCTGTTGGAAAATGGCGGCGGACACCTGATCGGCACGATTGTTGAAAGCGAACAGCCGGGCAGAATAATCATTGGCTGAGAATTTTAGCTGCGTTCACGGGGTGTTAAAGGATGCCCTGAAAACACGCTTAATGTGGTCAATAGTTGTTCATGTAAAATATTTAAGAATTTAAAAATAAAAAGCAGGATATATAAAAGGATCTGTCGAAAACCATTAGTGTAATCTGTTTTTATCGTAATTGTCGCAATATTCATTTTTAATGATTAACCGGGGAGGTGTTGAAACGTAATTTAATGCAGAATGCCCGTCTCAACCGGCAGGAAACCATTCCTGGCGGGTAAAGCGTCAAACTAATTATCTTATGATGCGGGGTATGCTAATGAGTACCGAAATCCAAACATTTACTGAAAAATATGACCTGCTGGGTTGTATCCAATGCGGCCGCTGTACAGGTGGGTGCCCGGTTACTGTACGGGCCGACCTGAACGTGCGCCGTTTTGTTTACGATGCCTATTACGAGGAGAAACTTGACGAACTGGCCAGGCTGGCGGAAATCTGGGACTGTACGGCCTGTCATACCTGTGCTGTTCGTTGCCCCAAGGGTTTAAAACCTCTCGAGGTGTTGCTCGGTTTGCGCACAATGATTATTGAAAGCGGTAAGGTGGAACCAACAGTGCGCGATGCCCTGCAGTCCGTTCTTCTTGAAGGTAATCCCTGGGAAAAATCGCGGGCCGCCAGGAGCGATTGGATGGAAGGCCTTGATGTTAAAATTGCTGAGCCTGATGTGCCCGTGGAAAATCTTATTTTTGTCTGCTGTACCATCGCTTACGACCCCAGGGTCAGGGTAATCGCCCGCAACGCAGTCTCCCTGCTGAACAAAGCCGGTGTTGATTATGCCTTCCTGGACGACAGTGAAACCTGTTGCGGCAGCGAAGTGTTTACTCTTGGTGAAGAGGGGCTATTTGAAATGCTCGTGGAGGATAATACAGAGCTATTAAACGAGTATTCAGCCAAACGTATAGTTTGTCTTTCTCCCCACTGCTTTACCACCTATAAAACGAAGTATCCCGACCTTAAAGCCGAAGTAATTCATTATACCCAGCTGCTCGATGAAATGCTGAAAGATGGAAAGATTTCCTGGAAAGGCGAGCTGAACAGGAGAATTGTATACCACGATCCCTGTTACCTGGGTAAACAGGGTGATATTTATGAAGAACCCCGGGATCTGCTGAGAAGTATTCCCGGTGTTGAATTAGTTGAGTTTGACCGATGCCGCGAACGCAGTCTTTGCTGCGAAGGGGGCGGGGGCAAAATGTGGGTTGAATCGGAATCAAAAAAAGAACGTCTTGCTGAAACGCGGATAAAAGACGCCAAGGCTCTTGAGGCCGATATTGTGGCCGTGGCTTGTCCCTTCTGCGTTTTAACCCTTGAAGATGCGCTTAAAGGCCTCGGCTACGAGGAAGAAATGCGTGTGGCCGAGATTACCGAGCTACTTGGTGAATTTGCTGAAGCATAGCCTTGTTTGTTTATATTCTGGCAGGAGGTGGAATGAACTATGAAAATGTTTGTTTGCATCAAGTATGTACCCGATACTTCCGAGGCAGAAGTAAAGGTCAACCCCGACGGCGTTTCAGTTGACAGCAGTCGTTTTTCATTCGACATTAATGACGCCGATAACTATGCCGTGGAAGAATCGGTTTTAATCAAGGAGGCCGGTGAAGGCGATATAACCGTTCTGTCAATTGGGCCGAAGCAGTCAGATGTAATGATTCGCATGGCCATGGCCAAGGGCTGTGACCAGGCTATACGTGTTGAAGATGATCGTATCGCCTCGCACGATCCCCTCATGGTGGCAAAAGTTCTGGCCGGTGCTATCAAAGGACAGGAATTCGACCTGGTTCTTACCGGCTGCATGGCCGGTGACGACGGTCATATGTCAACCGGGGTTGCTCTTGCTGAAGAACTTGGCGTTAACCACGCTTCCATGGTTAAGAAAGTGGAAGTGCTTGACGGTAAGGTTAAAGCGCATCGCGAACTGGAAGGCGGCCTGCTCGAAGTTGTTGAGCTTGAACTCCCTGCTGTTCTGACCATCCAGACCGGAATCAACGAGCCACGATATGCTCCTATTCGCGGGATTCGCGCCGCTCAGAAAAAAGAACTGAAAGTAGCCAGTCTTGATGATATCGGTGTTGATCCGGTTGCTGTTGGTCCGGATGCCTCAATGGTAATCCTGGAACAACTGTATATTCCGGAAGTTGAATCCTCTGCTGAATTTATCGAAGGTGAAGCCGAGGAGAAAGCTGATAAGCTGGCTTCAATCCTGGTCAAGGGAGGCCTCGTATAATGGGTGACATTTTAGTACTTGCTGAACATCGTCAGGGAGCATTAAGAGACGTATCCTTCGAAATGATGGCCATTGCGCCGGCGCTCGCCGCTGATATGGGTGGAGAAGTTAAAGTGCTCTTAATCGGTAGCGGGCTGGACGAGATGGCTAAAAAAATGGCTGCTTTCGGCAGTAAGGTATTATTAATTGACGATCCCCTGTTTGAAAATTTTAATGCTAAGAAGTACCAGAAAGTTCTGTCGGCGCTGATCGACGATCTTAAGCCGGCCCTGTTGCTTACCGGGCATACATCCCAGGGAGTTGATTTTATGCCGTCCCTGGCCGTGGAAAAGGGTTTGCCCCTTGTTGCCGAGGCGATCTCCCTTGAGTATAAAGATAACACTTTAAAAGCAACCCGACAGCTATATTCGGGCAAAGTTAATGCTACCGTGGCTTTCAAGCCGTCCGATACCTACCTGGTAACTTTGCGTGAGGGTGTAGTTGAACCACCCGATGCGGCAGATGGGGGAAATGTTGAAAATATAGATTCCCCGCTGAAGGAAGAAATACCCGACCGCAGCTTTGTTGAATATATTGAAGCCGAAGTGGGGGATGTTGATATTACCCAATCCGATATACTTGTTGCCGTCGGACGTGGTTTGAAGGAAGATAAAAACCTGCCTGTTATAGAAGAACTGGCCAAGGCTATCAAGGCCGACATTGCCGGTTCCAGGGCGGCAACCGATGCCGGTTGGATACCGCACGACCGCCAGGTCGGCACCTCTGGTAAGGCGGTTAAACCAAAACTCTATATTGCCATGGGCATTTCGGGCGCATTCCAGCACGTGGCCGGTATGAAAGGGGCCAAAACAGTTGTTGCTATTAACAAGGACCCCGAAGCCCCGATATTTGCCGTGGCTGATTATGCCATCGTTGATGATATGTTCAAGATTGTGCCCAAGCTGACTGAAAAACTGAAAGAACTGAAAGGTTAGCAGATAAAAGCAGGGGCAATCTCAGCGGGAGGATGAAAAACCAGATGACGGAAAAACCGAAAATCGGTGTCTACGTTTGCCATTGCGGGGTCAATATTTCCGCCACGGTTGATGTGGAAACTGTTGCTGAATATGCACAAAAGCTGCCCAATGTAGAGGTGGCGCGAACCTATTCTTACATGTGTTCCGACCCCGGCCAGGCTCTTATCAAGCAGGATATAAAAGAAAAGGGCCTAAACCGGGTTATTGTAGCCTCCTGTTCACCCCGCATGCATGAACCGACCTTCAGGAAAGCGATCCAGGAGGCGGGCCTGAACCCTTTCTATCTTGAGATGGCCAACATCAGGGAACAGTGCTCCTGGGTGCACGAGGAAATGGAGGAGGCTACTGCTAAATCCAAGAAACTGGTTGCAGCAGCGGTAGCCAAGGTTAGACTGCTCGAAGCACTTGAATCGAAAGAGGTTGATGCTGAACCGGCAGCCCTGGTTATTGGCGCCGGTATAGCGGGCATTCAGGCAGCTCTTGATATTGCCGATGCCGGCTTTAAAGTATACCTGGTTGAAAAAACCCCTTCGGTTGGCGGACGTATGGCTCAGCTGGACAAAACCTTTCCCACCCTTGATTGTTCAGCCTGTATTCTGACCCCGAAAATGGTTGACTGTGCCAGCCATCCCAATATTGAGCTTTTTAGCTATTCTGAAGTTGAAGAAGTTGGTGGCTTTATCGGCAACTTTGAAGTTAAGGTCAGGAAAAAAGCCCGGTATGTAGATGTTGAAAAATGCACCGGTTGTGGCGATTGTGCTGCAGCCTGCCGGGTAAAAGACCGTTTTCCAAGTGAATTTGACCAGGGGATGGGCAAACGCTCAGCCATATACCTGCCATTTCCACAGGCTGTTCCGGCCAAGTATACTATTGATCCGGAAAACTGTCTCTTCCTCAGCAAGGGTAAGTGTGGGAAAGGTCCCAAGTGCCAGGAAGTCTGTCAGGCTGAGGCGATTAACTTTGAACAGCAGGATGAAATTGTAGAGTTTAAGGTCGGGGCAATTATCGTTGCTACAGGCTTTGATCCCTTTGATGCATCGCGTAAGCCGGAGTACGGTTATAACGATTATCCTAACGTGATAACCGGGATGGAAATGGAACGCCTTGTTTCCGCTTCCGGACCGACAGGCGGTAAGGTAACAATTTTTAATGGTGAAGAAGAGATTGAGCCTAAAGAAGTGGCTTTTATTAAATGTGTCGGTTCACGCGATGCCAGTGTGGGAAACGAGTACTGCTCGCGAGTATGCTGCATGTATACAGCAAAGCAGGCCCACCTGATCAGGGATAAAATACCCGATGCCAACATCCGTATTTACTATATGGATGTAAGAGCTTTCGGCAAGGGTTACGAAGAGTTCTATGATCGTGTTCGCCGTGAAAACGTTCGCTATATCAGGGGCAATCCGTCGGAAATCTTCAAGCGGGGCAACAAGCTGGTAGTTAAGGCTGAAGATACACTAACTGCCACACCGCTCGAGGACGAGGTTGATCTGGTAGTCCTCGGTGTGGGCCTGGAGCCGCGCGCTGACATGAGGGAGACCATGGACTTGCTGCGGTTGTCGCAGTCGCCCGATAGATTTTTCCTTGAAGCGCACCCCAAGCTTCGCCCTGTCGATACGGCAACAGACGGTGTTTTCCTGGCCGGTTGCTGCCAGGGCCCGAAAGATATTCCCGATACAGTAGCCCAGGCCAAGGGAGCTGCATCATCTGCAATGATCCCCCTGGCCCGGGGCAAGGTAATGATCAGCGCCCAGGTGGCTGTAGTCGATGAATCAACCTGCAGGGGCTGTGGTTTCTGTGTTAATATCTGCCCCTATACAGCCATTGAACTGGTTACCGTGAACCGCTTTGGTCACGATGTAGAAGTAGCCAGGGTCAACGAAGCTCTTTGCAAAGGTTGTGGCTCCTGCTCGGCCGGGTGCCTTTCCGACTCTATTCAGCCAAAGTCATTCCGCGATCGGCAGATTCTGCCGCAGATAGCTGCATTGGGGGTATTAAGATGAGCTCAAACTATGAACCGAATATAGTTGCCTTTCTCTGTAACTGGTGTTCCTACGCCGGGGCTGACCTGGCCGGCACCAGCCGGGTTCATTATCCGGCTAACATTCAGGTAATCCGGGTTATGTGTTCCGGCAGGGTTAATCCCCTTTATGTGATGAACGCTCTGCAGCAGGGTGCTGATGGGGTACTAGTCTCCGGTTGTCATCCCGGTGATTGTCATTATATGGAAGGTAATTATTATGCCAGGCGCCGCCTCGGCATGCTGAAAGATCTAATGGAATTTGTTGGTGTTGACCCACGCCGGTTTCACATGAGCTGGGTTTCAGCATCAGAGGGGCACAAGTGGAAGGAAGTAGTTGAAAAAACGGTTGAAGACGCACGCGAGGCCGGGCCATTTGAAGGTTTCAGGCGCCGGCAGATTGACTGGTAGGAGGGGTAATAGAAAATGGATCTGGAACAATTACGCAAAACCGCGGCAGAAGTCGTGACCCGTGAAGATGTTAAGTACCTGGTTGGCTGGAAAAAAGGTTCTTACGGATACAGGGTCGCCCCGGTTTTTGTCGAAGATGCTGCAGGCGCTGCAGAGCTGCTGTTTTCGCCCCTCTGCACTGCCAACCTGGCAACATACCTGACCCTGGTTGAAAAGAAACCGCTTCCGCGCGGACAGGAAGAAGATAAAAGAAAGGTGGCCCTTTTTGTTAAGGGTTGTGACAGCCGCGCTGTTACTCAACTGATTGTAGAACACGGTATTCGGCGCGACCAGGTAGTTATTATTGGCTGTCCCTGCCCGGGGGTAATTGATACCGCCAAACTGGCAGAAAAATTTCCGGAAACCGAAGCACCAGCCGAGGTTCAATGGGATGGCGAGAACTTTATTCTTCTTAACAACGGGGAAGCAGTTAAGCTGCCGCGCGAAGAAGTGATTGCTGAAAAATGCCGTTTCTGCCGCTATCCAAATCCCGTGATCAGCGATATTTTGCTCGGTGATAAAGTTGAAGTGCGGGAACCGGAGGAGGATAGCGGTGTTGAAGAGATTGAAAATAAAAGTATTGAAGAACGCTGGGACTACTGGGAAAATCATTTCTCGCACTGTGTGCGCTGTTACAGCTGCCGGAATGTATGTCCACTCTGCTACTGCCAGGACTGCATTCTCGACCGTTTAAATCCTACCTGGGTCAATCGTGCGGTCAACTTTTCCGAGAATACAGCTTTTAACCTTGCCCGGGCTTTTCACCTTGCCGGTCGCTGCATTGAGTGCGGCGAGTGCGAGCGGGTTTGCCCGGCTAATATACCCCTGGGCAAACTGAACCGGAAAATGGCCAGGGAAGTTCGGGATAAATACGGTTTCGAGCCGGGAGTGGATCCCGAGGCTGAACCGTTTCAGGCCAGCTTCAAGCCTGATGATCCCGATGACTTTATCCTGTAGAGGTGGGTGATATGTCAGCGATGCTGTTGAATAAGGAAAAATGGCCTGATTTTATCGGAAAACTGACCGGAAAAAAAATATGGGCACCAAGCGGTGATGGCGAAGAGCTTCGTTTTGCCCCGGTAGCAGAGGGCGAAACGCCGCAGTTAGCTTTTAACAACACCAGGGTGCCTCCTAAAAACATACTATTCCCCCAGACCGAAACCATGTACCGTTTTCAGCTGGGAGACCTGGAGATGGAAATTCCGCAGCTTGATAAGGAAACAATTATTCTCGGGCTAAGGCCTTGCGATGCCAGGGCAATCTCCATTGTGGAGAAGTTATTCCGATGGGATGTTGACGATCCTTACTACCTGAAAAGACGCGAGCTGGTAACCCTGGTTGGGCTTGCCTGTAATGAGCCGGGATTAAACTGCTTCTGCACCTCGGTTGGTGGCGGACCAGCCTCTACTGAAGGGCTCGACCTGTTAATGGTTGATCTGGGAGATAAATACCTGCTTGAAACTATTACTCCAAAGGGTGACGCCCTGGTTGATACAGTGAAAGAGCTTCTTGAAGAAGCAGATGAGGCTTCGCAAAAATTGAAAGAAGCTGCTGTAAATGAGGCAGGGGAAAAAATAAGTCGCACAGTTGATACTGAAAATGTTGCGCAGGGGCTGCCCGAGCTCTGGGAAGATCCGCTCTGGCAAAAAGTTTCTGCTTCCTGCCTGGGCTGTGGAACCTGCACCTATCTTTGCCCAACCTGCCACTGCTTTGATATCCAGGACGAAACAGAAGCTTTTGAGGCCAGGCGCTGTCGAATGTGGGATTCGTGCATGTTTGAAGAATATACCCTGCATACATCAGGACACAACCCCCGGCCAACAAGGCGTGAGCGCACCAGGAACCGTATCAACCATAAATACAGCTACTACGTTGACAAGTTCGATGTTATAGCCTGTGTCGGCTGTGGCCGCTGCATAAACCTCTGCCCTGTCAATATCGACATTGTTGAAATTCTCAGGCAGGTAAAGGAGGCGCTGTGATGACTGCAAATAACCCTTATGTTCCTTACACGGCAACTGTTGAGGATACATGGTATGAAACAGGTGGGGACCGCTGTATAAAAACGTTCAAGGTTGTATTTGACGATCAATCCGTGCGACAAAGCTGGAGCCATAAACCCGGCCAATGTGCCATGATTGGAGTGCTTGGTATTGGCGAAAGCATGATTTCTATTTCCTGCTCACCGACTGAAGGAAATTTTCTACGTTTTTCTGTAATGAAAATGGGTAAAGTAACCCAGGCTCTGCATCAACTTGAAGCCGGTGATAAAATGATGGTTCGCGGCCCATACGGCAACAGCTTTCCAGTTGACGAATGGCAGGGTAAGAAAATACTGACCATTGGTGGAGGGGTCGGTCAGGCTCCACTGCGTCCCATAATTGAATATGTAAAGGCTAACCGTGAAAAATATGCCGGCCTGACCATGATCTACGGTGCCCGTACCTCAGGAGACCTTTGCTTTAAGAGCGAATTTGATGAAATGAACAAATGTGAAGATCTATCCTGTCACCTGACCATTGATATAGAGGAAGAAGGATGGGATCACAATGTCGGTTTTGTTCCCCAAATGCTGCTCGATCTGGAGCCTTCGCCGGAAAACACCATTGTTATTACATGCGGCCCGCCGATTATGATCAGGTTTGTCCTGGAAAACCTGAAAAAGTTAGGTTTCGAAGATGAACAGATCTATACTACCCTGGAAAACCGTATGAAATGTGGAATTGGCAAGTGTGGACGCTGTAATGCAGGGGGTATGTATGTCTGCAAGGATGGGCCTGTTTTCAGCTATGCCGTTTTGAAAGAAATACCGGAGGCTTTTGCCTGATATCTCGTTATCAACAAACAGCAGGCGGGGTGGAATTAGCTACCCCGCTTTTTTGATCAACAGCCCATTCGTGGGCAGGCTTTTATACAGTGTCCTTCAGCTCTGCGCCACTTGTTACCAATCCGCTATTGTGCTAATATCTATTTAACTTACGGGGAGGTTTTTAAAGTGGAACAATATGGGCTCGTAACAGAAACAAAAGGCGAAACAGCTATGGTCAATTTACAACGCCACCTTGTTTGTGAAAGCTGTGGCCGCTGCGGTATTCTGAGCGGCTCGAACAAACGAGAAATTATTGTAGAAGCTCTCAATCCCATTCAGGCCGGGGAAGGCCAGCGTGTATTGCTTGAATCTGATGATCGCCAGGTTCTGTTCATTTCTTTTATTCTTTACCTGGTTCCCGCCCTGGCCCTGGTTGCCGGAATAGCTCTCTGGCTTACCGTTATTGCACCTGCCCTGGGATTGCAGGGCAGCCAGGAACTGCCTGCTGTAGGAGTGGGCCTGCTGTTAATGCTGATTGTATTTCTCAGTGCCAGGATCTGGGATAGGCGGGTTAAAGATAATCCCGATTATAAACCGGTAATAACCGCCCTGTTAAACAACGAATCTGTTGAAAACGACCAGTGTGTAGATGAAGAATAAGCAGGTTGTTTTAAAAAAATGCTGTAGTTATACAATAATCGGGAGGGAATAATATGTCGAAAAAATACAATGTAGCGGTAGTTGGTGCAACAGGGATGGTTGGCCGTAAAATGATCGAAGTATTGCTCGAACGCAGTTTTCCAATTAACGAGCTTAAACTTCTGGCTTCCCATCGTTCGGCAAACAGCCGCATCGAGGCAGGCGGAAAAACATATATTGTGGAAGAGCTGGTGCCAGAATCATTTACAGGAATTGACTATGCTTTTTTCAGTGCCGGTGGTGATATAAGCAAACAGTTTGCCCCCGAGGCAGTTAAGCGCGGCACAATAGTAATTGATAACAGCAATGCTTTCCGCATGGACGAAGGCATCCCCCTGGTAGTACCCGAAGTCAACCCTGAGGAAGCATTTAAGCATAAAGGCATAATATCCAACCCTAATTGTTCAACTATCCAGATGGTAGTAGCCCTGCAACCTTTGCAGAAAGCGGCTGGTATTAAACGGGTTGTCGCTGCTACCTACCAGGCGGTATCTGGAGCCGGAAAAGCGGCTGTCGATGAACTTCATGAACAAACCCGGGCTTACCTTGATGGAAAGCCGGTTCCGGCAGAAAGAATACCTCATAAGGGTGCTCTTCATAATTACCAGCTGGCTTTTAACTGTGTGCCCCAGATCGATGTTTTTGTTGAAGACGGCTATAGCAAGGAAGAGATAAAAATGATTAACGAAACCAGGAAAATCATGGGTCTTCCCGGACTGCCTGTTACTACTACCACTGTGAGGCTCCCGGTGGTAACCGGTCATTCAATTGCGGTTAATATCGAACTGGATAAGCCTCTCGACGCCGACCAGGCTCGCCGTGTTCTTTCAGATGCTCCGGGCATTGTTGTGATTGATAACCCCGCTGAGTTGGCTTATCCCATGCCTCTTGATGCTGCCGATGATGATGCTGTTTTTGTTGGTCGTATCCGTCCTGATCATTCCGTGGAAAACGGGCTGAACCTCTGGGTTGTCTCCGATAATATCCGTAAAGGAGCAGCAACAAACTCGATCCAGATTGCCGAGCTGTTGATAAAATAAAGAGGCAGCCCTGACTGCACCTGGATATAATCGGCAGGTAACCCTTGGATTTTGCTACTTGCAAACAGGATTAACCGGATAATTAAATCAAGGAGGGTTAATATGAAAACCATTATTAAGAACGGAACTGTGGTAACCGCCTCCGACACTTTCCGGGCTGATGTAGTTTTTGAAGATGAAAAGATTATTGCCATCGGTAGTTCAGACTGCCGGGAAAGTGAAAACGTTATTGACGCCTCGGGAAAGCTGGTTTTTCCAGGAGCTATTGATGTGCATACTCATCTTGATATGCCCTTCGGCGGTACGGTAACTGCCGATGATTTTACCACCGGAACTATAGCTGCCGCTGCCGGTGGTACAACTACCATAATTGACTATGCCCTGCAAACTCCCGGCCACTCCCTTGCTGAAGCACTTGAAACCTGGCACAAAAAAGCTGATGGAAAATGTGCTGTCGATTACGGGTTTCATGTTGCTGTTACCGATTTGAACGATGAAGTTATGGCAGAAATCCCGGCACTGATCAGTAAAGGTTACCCTTCCTACAAGGTTTTTATGGCTTACAAGGGAGTATTCCAGGTTGACGATAGTACTTTGCTCCAGGTACTTAAACAAGCCGGTGCAGCCGGCGGTTTGGTTCTTGTTCATGCCGAAAACGGTGATATCATTGATCTGTTAACCAGGGAAATGCTGGACAGGGGTGATACAGCACCGCTTTACCACGCCCTGAGCCGTCCACCCCAGGCCGAGGAAGAAGCAGTGAACCGCTATATAACCCTTGCTGCTTTAAGCGGGTCTCCTGCCTATATTGTTCACCTCAGTGACGCAACAGCCCTGGGCCGCCTGGCCGAAGCCCGGTTGCAGGGTTTACCAATTTATGCCGAAACCTGTCCCCAGTATCTTTTCCTTGATATCGAACGCTACAACGAACCCGGTTTTAACGGGGCAAAATATGTTATGTCTCCGCCCCTTCGGGAACCCGGTAATGAAGAGTATCTCTGGAACGGTCTTGATTCCGGCAACCTCCAGGTTGTTGCATCAGATCACTGCTCTTTTAACATGAAAGAGCAAAAAGAACTTGGTTGTAACGACTTCTCCAAGATACCAAATGGTGCCCCGGGATTGGAAACCCGCATTCAGCTGCTTTTTGCCGGTGGTGTAATGGAAAACCGGATCAGTATTAACAAGTTTGTTGATCTGGTCAGCACGGCTCCGGCCAAGCTGTTTGGTCTCTATCCCCGAAAAGGGGCGCTGGCTGTTGGCAGTGATGCTGACCTGGTAGTTTTTGATCCCGAGGCCGACTTCACAATTAGCGCCGAAAAACAGTTTCAGAATGTTGATTACAACCCTTATGAAGGCTTCAGTGGCAGGGGAGTACCGGATAAAGTATTTTCCCGTGGCGCTCTCATTTTTGATGGCGGGCGCTATACGGGAAGTAAGGGGCATGGCTGTTTCCTGCCCCGGCAACCTTTTACCGCATTATAAAAATTTTTATCTTAAATGAGTATTAAAATAACCTGTTTCCGGAGTTAACGTAAGGAGGATCTTCATATGATTGTTGTAATGAATCCCGGCGCCAAAGAAAAAGAAGTAGCCCGGATAACCGACAAACTGAAATCGATGGGTTACGGCGTCCACCTTTCAACCGGTGAAAACCGTACAGTAATTGGGGTTATCGGGCAGCGCCGTGAAGAGGTTGCCCAAACCATGGAAGCGATGCCCGAGGTTGAAAAAGTGGTCTTTATTACCCGCCCCTATAAACTGGCTGGTCGTGAATTCCATTCTGACAATACGTTGATAAAGCTGGGCAAAATAACTATCGGTGGATCTGACCTGGTAGTTATGGCCGGTCCCTGTGCTGTTGAAAACGAAGAACAGCTTATGCAGGCTGCCGAAGCGATAAAGTCAGCCGGGGCGGCAGTTTTAAGGGCCGGGGCCTTTAAACCACGCACTTCGCCCTACAGTTTCCAGGGTCTGGAAACACAGGGGCTGCGCTACCTGGATGATGTAAGAACAAAAACAGGCCTGCTCATTGTAACCGAGGTGATGGACCAGTTTACCGTGGATGAAGTTGCCGAGTGCGCTGATATTATTCAGGTTGGGGCCCGTAACATGCAGAACTATTTCCTGCTCAGGGAACTGGGTAAAATACGCAAACCGGTTCTGCTTAAACGCGGCCTATCGGCAACAATCGAAGAATGGCTGATGGCAGCCGAGTATATTTTGTCCGGAGGCAATTACGATGTTATCCTCTGTGAAAGGGGAATCCGCACTTTTGAACCCTACACCCGCAATACCCTGGATTTAAGTGCAGTGCCGCTGGTTAAAAAGCTCAGCCACCTGCCGGTAATTGTTGATCCCAGTCACGGTACCGGAATCGCCAGCCTGGTCCCGGCCATGAGCAAGGCAGCGCTTGCTGCCGGAGCAGACGGGCTGATGATTGAGGTGCACCCGAACCCCCAGGAAGCGCTTTCCGACGGGCCGCAATCGTTAACACCGGACCAATTTAACCAATTAATCAGTGAACTCAAAGGAGTGGCTTTAAGTGTGGGCAGGCTTATCTGACAGTAGTTATATCTTTAATAAAGTTGCCCTAATTGGAATGGGTTTAATCGGGGGCAGTATTGGCCTGGCTCTAAAAGAAAAAGACCTGGCCGCTAACATAACCTGTTACGATCATGACCCGGCAACCTGTGTAGAAGCAGTAAAAAGGGGAGCGGCAGACCGCTCGATGGAATCAGCCGTGCAGGCAGTTCAGGATGCTGACCTGGTTGTTCTTGCTGTTCCCGTACTCAGTACGATAGGTCTGCTTAAAGAAATCCTTCCCGAAGTAAAAAAAGGTGCACTCCTGACTGATGTGGGCAGCACCAAGGGCTCAATTATGGCAGCGGTTGAACAGATTATACCGCCATCGGTTTCCTACATCGGCGGGCATCCCATGGCTGGTTCAGAGGAAAGCGGTATACTGGGGGCTGACCCGGGCCTGCTCGAAAATGCAATTTATGTGCTTACCCCCGGACCTGATACCCCGCAGCAGCAGCTGGACAAACTTTCAGCTCTGCTTGAAAAAACCGGCGCTCAGCCGCTTATTATCGACCCCCTCTCCCACGACCGCATTGTGGCACTGGTCAGCCACCTGCCACACATAACGGCAGCCACCCTGGTGCGCAGTGCTGCCTCGGCCGGTAACAGCGACCTGATTCGCACCCTGGCGGCAGCCGGTTTCAGGGATACCACCCGCGTATCTCTCGGCAACCCCGCAGTCTGGCGCGATATCTGCCTCAGCAACCGCTGGGCGTTGCTGTCTGCGATCAAGAGCTTTAAGTCAGGTCTCGAAACCCTGGAAGAATACCTTAACGAGCCGAATGCCGAAGCTATTGAAGAATACCTGCTGCAGGCCCGTGATTATCGCAGTTCCGTGCCCCACCGCGGTCGCGGGATATTACCAGATCTATTTGAAATGATTGTGTTAGTCCGCGACACACCGGGTGTTATCGGCAAACTGACCGGGCTGCTCGGGGAGGCCGGAATAAATATCGATGCTATCGAGATTCTTCACGTCCGTGAACTTTCCGGGGGCAGTATACGTCTTGGCTTTCGCAGCAGAGAGCAGCAGCAGCGGGCGGTTAAACTACTTGAAAACCACGGTTATGCCATTCATATAAAAGAAAACTAAAAAGCACCCCTGTGGGTGCTTATAATGATCACTATAAAAAACAAGTAACCTGTCTGGTATTATTTTGCCGGTTCCTGGAGAGTGTCCGAATAGCTATAATTTCTTTTGTTCTTCTGCAAGCTCGGCCAGGGTCATCGCCTGCAGTTCTTTTTTAATTGCGTCGCTAACCCTGATCCATACTGACCGGGTTATGCATTTCTCCAGCCTGTCACAGTGTGTCTCTGTTTTAACGCACGATACGGGGGCAATACTACCTTCCACGCTTTCTACAATATCTAAAAGGGATATTCTTGAAGGATCAACAGCAAGGTGATAGCCACCACGGCTGCCCTTCTGTGTTCTGACAAAACCTTTGGCTCGCAATGGAGCCATTATTTGTTCCAAATACTTAACCGAAATCTCCTGTTCACAGGCAATCTCATTTAATTGAATTGGTTCTTCCCTATACCTGGCTGCCAACTCAATCATTGCCCTCGCTGCATAACGGACCTTAGTTGATAAATGCACTTTTTTACCTCCATGCTTTCTCTGTGATCAGACCATATTCTCAATAATTGTAACATATCCTATTGGTTATATTAACTTCATTTTGCCTGGTTGTCAAAATCCTGTCTTTATCATTCTATATCCCGGGTCATATACCTTTTATTAATTGTAACTAAATTACATTAAGCTCACTTCATTCCGGTTTTACACTATTAAGTTAAACATAGATTACATTAAAGGCGTCGTGTTCACGAAATAAAAGTGTTTTGTTTGCCGGTTGTAATTAATCTGTAAGTCAGTTGTAAGAGGCCGGTGTTAATATAATCGTAAAATACTATTGTTTCCTTAACAATGTATCGGTTTGTTTTCAGAGCAGAAGTAAATGGGAGCAAAAAATGTATTCAAAAAATGGATCATCTTTCTTTGTACAGTTATTTTTTCGTAAAGGCGCTACCTGGCAGGGTCAGGTGCATTGGCTGGAAACCGGTCAGAAACGCAGTTTTCGCAGCTGCCTGGAACTGACCCTTCTTCTTAAAGAAGCAATGGAGATATTTAATGCTCCCCCGGCTAATTACAGTTTTCGAAACTGGCAGCCTGATAATGATGACCAGGAAAATTATCAGAGGCCGGAACTAGAATACAGCTGTAGTGCTGCCAGTAAAGGCGAATAAAGCTGGCACAATTGTCTGCCAGTTTTTACATAATACGTTTTAAAAGGGTGATAGATTATTACCAGACGCAAAGAGCGTGGCAAAAGCAGTATGCAAAGTTGGCTTATCTGGCTGGCTTTAACAGCCGCATTCAGCCTGATGGGTTTAAGCCTGGCGGCATTTCAGGGTAGTGTCAGTATTGAAAGCGCCATCGTCGGAACAAGTGAGGTAGCGGTTGCCTTCGGAGAGCACCTTGATACCTCTCAGGATACACCCAGGGATGAAGAAGACGGTAAAGATGAGGTTCCGGGTCAGCTTTCCGAAACCATGTATCATCTTGTAATTGATCACGAAGCAGAAAGAAACAACCCAACTACACCGCGCAATAATAAACCTTCATTTATAGTTAAACGTGTTGGTGATCACGAAATCGGTATATCTATAACCAATGCTCATCCCGGCGATACATATAAACTAATATATATTGTAGAAAACAAGGGTTCCCTGCCTGTTAAATGCTCTGTGGCTCCGCTCAAACTGCCCACTCACCTTAAGTTGACTAATGATTTGGATGGTTATATAGAGCCTGGTTTAAATAGCGGTGCTGCTAACAGTATCAAGGGTGAACTGATTATTAAAATTGCTGACAATGCCGAGGAAAATACAAAAGCAGAGATTATGGTGACCTTGCAATTTGAGCAGTGGAATCTATCTTATTAGCAATCATGAATTTCATAATTATTACTCTTTATATGAAGGACGGTGGTACGGCAGAAGTAACAGTTTGATTAACAGTCACTCAAAGTGGAGTTAAGAAAGTGGAGAACCGGTTTGACTAATTAAGAGTGTATTTATTAATTTATGAAGGAGGGTTTAATTAATGAAAAAGATTAAGTATATCGCTTTGGCGCTAGTATTAATGCTTGCCCTTGTCGGTGGGGCGTATGCAGCATGGACAGATACAATTGTTTTAGGTGGCGATATTGATACAGGCGAACTAAGTATAAAATTTGAAGGTGCAGCTGGATCTAACGGTATTTACGAAGAGCTTAAATATGATCTATCAGATAAAAAATTAACTGTAAATGTGGATAAATTATTTCCAAGAGAACCAGATGATGGTAACCTTTATGCAACCATTACAACTCATTTTATTAATAATGGTTCTATCCCTGCTAAGGTAACTAAAGTAACAGTTAAGTCACCACAGACATTTATTAATGAGTATCTAAGATTTAGTTACTATGATGGCCAGAACAGCCAAAAGGAGTTAAACCTTGAAAAGCTTGAAGATGTTTTTAACGATGTATTGGGTGACGAAATACTAGATAAAAATGATACATTTAAATTTTCACTTGAATTTTGGTTAGCAGCAGATACTCCTGATTGGGTAATGGATAAACAAGGCTCTTATTCAATTGAGTTTGAGTTTGGGCAGTTTAATTTCTAAGATTAACGTTAACAAGATCATTATGTAAAGCAATATTCAAATTAATGTGGGGGAAGTAAGTAAATGTCTTTCCCCACTTATATTAATATAATAGGTGAACTTAAAAGGATATGAGTTGTGGTTAAGGAGGCTTATCTTCGAGGTGAAAAAAATACTATTAATCACCTGCTGCCTGGCGCTGGTTTTCTTTGTTTTGCCCGGTGGTCTGGCTTCCTGGGGTGTGGATTTAAAGATCTATGGTGGGGTTAACACCGGTCAATGGAGTGAGCAGGAAAGCGCCATTGCTACAAAGGCGGACGGTTCCAGGGATAGTGATGCAGGTGATCAAGAAAAACCTGAAATTGCTGTATCTGAACACCTGCTGAGTATTAATGTTAAGGGCAGGGGTACAACCAACCTGCCGCCAGGCGATTACATGATTAATACCGGTGACCCGGTTAAACTATCAGCCGGACAGGATCCGGAATGGCCCGGTTACAGATTTGTTAAGTGGATTATTAACGGTGCTGAAGAATTTAGTGCTGATATAAATATAAGTGTGTTGAAAGATACAACGGCAACAGCCGTATTTGCAGAATTAAAACAGGACCTGGATAAGCAGGAAAACGGTGGAGCTGAAGGCGGCAGTGACGAAAATTCCGACCCTCAAATCACATCAGGCGGAGAATCTGAAGAAGCCGGGGAGGAAGCTGAGTAAACTGGAGGAGTTCAGAACTTTTTATGAGCATAAAAACTATGCCGCTTAAAAGACAACATGGATTATTGATTTTCACTGCCCTGGCAATTCTTTATTTGTCCGATAATTTCTTGTCTGGGAGGATTATCGGTGGGTTTGGCGGTAATTATATCCTGCCTATTTTGTCTTGGAGCTTACTGGGGCTGGCGCTCTACCGACTGGTGCCACAGGGACGATCTTTGACCAGGCGACGTCATCAGGAAGTGTTCATTTGGGCTGCTGTAATCAGTGCCCTGGCTTTAATTGCTGCGGTATATGCTGTCGGTTTACTAGAAGGGTACGGCAAGAGTCCTTATGATCAGAGCTTTTCCGGTATTGTAATCAACATTTTTTATCTTGGTTCAATGCTTCTGGGTATAGAACTGGCGCGGGCCCGGTTGATTAATTATTTGTTCAGGAAAAAGCCTTTAACCGGTGTTATCCTGACCGCTATAATTTTTACTATATTTGCTTTTGCCCCGGGCAGACTCTTTTCATTTGAAACGGGCCTCGATGGAGCACGGTTTGTTGGTAACACTTTTTTACCTGCTCTTGCCGAAAATGCCCTTGCTTCTTACCTGGCTTTGCTTGGCGGCCCACTGCCTGCCATTGCTTACCGGGGCCTGCTGGTTGCTTACCAGTGGTTTATGCCGGTGCTGCCCGATCTTAACTGGGTAACGTGGGCCCTGATCGGTACATTTGTACCTGCATTTTGCCTGGTTATGATTTATCAGCTTTACCGTTCCGAAGTGCTGAGGATCAGGTCGCGTGAAAAAGAAAGCCCGGTTGGCTGGGTTATGACCAGTGCTTTTTCGGTAGTAATGATCTGGTTTGCCGTTGGGGTATTCAGTATTTACCCGAACGTGATTATCAGCGGCAGCATGCGGCCCCATATAGATATTGGCGATATTGTTATTGTGAAGAGTGTTGAGGCCGAGCAGGTAGAGGTTGGCGACATTATTCAGTTTATAGAGATTGAGCAGCAGATTAGAATTAACCACAGGGTAATAGAAATCAGGGAAGATGATCGCGGACAGCCTCTATTTGTGACCAAGGGTGATGCTAATAGCAGCATTGACAGCGACCCTGTTGTTGCCGAACAGCTCAGGGGAAAAGTGATCCAGGTTATACCTAAAATAGGATGGATCACTATAGCAATGCGTAATCCGGGCTGATCAAGATCTTAAAAGATAGTCAGGGGATGATAAAATAATGAAAAAATCTAACCCAGCGGATCTGGAAAAAAGAAAAATTAAAAGTGTTATTAATAAACTTAAAGGCCCGCACAGTATTCCTAGCCAAAGCCGCAGGCTGTTAATTATTGCCCTTACTGTTATCCTGGCCGGATCCCTGTTGGGAACGTTTTGGAATTTTTATGGTACTGACGGCGAGGAAGTTGAAGAGACAGTTTATTATTGCATTCAGGAAGCGCTGATTGACTACAGTGTTTATACTTTACCCAATGACCTTTTTACAAACAGGAGACTTGGTCCGGGGCGTGCTTACATTGCCGGTTTAACAGACTATATAGCCCTCGATTTTGAGTATCGTTTTTTTGGTGAAAGGGAAGCAGAGATCAGTGGGGAGTACGATGCAACGGCAACGCTTGCCGCGTATACCGCCCAGGAAGAGCATCTGGTCTGGGAAAAGGCATATCAAGTTTTGCCCAGGCAGTATTTTTCTTTAACCGGCAGTGATTTAACAATCACAGAAAGAATTATAGTGCCGTTTTCCGATTACCTTGCTTTTACGGAATATGTGAAAGAAGAGACTGGTTACAATCCTTCAGAGTTAAAGCTGACGGTTAACTGTAATGTCAGCATGATCGCGGAAACAGAAGAAGGGGCTATCAGCGAAACACTGGTTCCGGAGATGATTATTCCTTTAAAGGGCAATACTTTTACAGTTGAAGGCAGCCTCGCAGAAGAAATAGAAGGAGGCATTACGCAAACGCATATAGTAACCGGCACCGGGGTTATTGGTATAGCCCAGCTATTACCACTTATAGTTCTTCTTTCCATTCTTGCCTTGACCTATGTCCAATTTGCGACCGTTCCTGCTCTTGATGAACAGAAAAAAGAAGTTCCGGATGTGAACGGTCTGCTTAAAAAACATGGTGACCGGATTATTACTACAGCTAATGGGGTATCGTCCATTCCGGAAGGTGCTGTTGTTGTAGTTTCTTTTGAGGAGTTACTTAAGCTGGCTGATGAAATAGATAAGCCGATTCTATATCCCCGTCCGGCAGAAGGAAGTGAAGGTGACCATTACTTCCTTATTTTTACTCCGGAAAAGGTTTATGCTTACGGAATCAGCGGCAGCAAGGTTAGAGAAGCTAATAACTGATCAATAACGAATTGGAATAAGCCGGTTTCTGACAGCCGGGTAAAATGAGAGTTTGAAAAAGGGGTGACAAAATGAAGAACTTTAAGAAGGCAATAGTTGTAATAACAACATACCTGGTCGTTATTGGCCTGGCGGGATTGATTAGTGCCTATTCAATGGGGCGCAGCATGGGCGCACCTATAACGATAACGGGTAATGATACAGGTATAGATGTCAGCCCTGTGGGAGGAAAAATATTTGATCTCGCCAATCTCTATCCGGGCAAGGAAGAAGTCAGCACAGTTGTGATAGACAATCACGGTGAAGATCCATTCACGGTTGATATAGCTGTTAACCTTGGGGGTGACCAGGTTTTAATCGATGCTCTCTGGCTGAAAATCAGCGATGCCCTCCATACTTACTACCAGGGTCCTCTTGCCGGGGCCAAAGCTTCTATAGTGCAGGTGCCGCCGGGAGGCAGTACAGAGCTTGATCTAAGTTTAACCATGCTTAGCGGCCAGGGTAACGCGACCCAGAACAAATCTGTTGATATGAGCTGGTCTTTTGCTGCCGCTACCCTTACATCACCGGGGCCGGGGGCTGATCCCGGAACAGGAGAGGTGGATACTGATTTTATTCCACCGGAAGGGCCTGAAACCGCACCTGAAGATGAGCCGGCCGAAGAGCCTGTTGCCGTCCCTGCTGCTGCAGTGCTGCTTGCAGCTCCTGAAGAACCGCAAACAGAAGGTGAAGGTGAAATTGAGGGGACACCTGCTACGGTGGAAGAGATTACTTTACCTCCTGAAGAGCCACAGGTTGAGCCGGTTGCAGATATAGTTAAGCTGATAGCTTTTTGGCCGCTGCTTTTGTTATTACTGCCCCTGCTTTTGTGGCTGCTTTTCTCCAGCACCCTTCGATTACTGGTGCCGGATGAAAATGGCAAATTCAAGGTTGTGTCCCGTCGGATAGCCAGATATAAAAACGGAAAATGGCATACGAATATAGGAAAAGAGCTGACAAAGCATTTACCCGAAAAAAGACTGCTCATTGTAGACTTCAAGGGAGGGTTTCTGAAGAAAGCAGGCAAGCATATTTATTCAGGTGAGAAAGTGATCGCTTCCGGGAGTCTGCGTTATGCAGTTTTCGGTACGGACAGGTTTGTAAGCTGGATGGATGATCTAAAACAGCGGTCAGCGCGGATGATCGGTTAAGTGCTACAGGTTACTGCTCGCCTTGATTTAAATAATGATTTTTTCCGGCCAGGATGCCATCCTTAGAATCCTGTTGCCGTATTCACGCTGCATTTCACCAAAGACCTTAACCGTAGTTGCATCAGCAGGGTTATAGATGATCAGGTAAAGGTCTCCTTCTGTAGTACTTATAATGGTTTCGGTTGAATAAAACCTGACATGCCCGTAATCGGGATGGTTAAAATCGAATAGTTCGTAAGTTAAATCAAGATGTTCTTCAAACCGATGGCTTGAGTACCAGTCGATATCAAACTGTTTATCTTTCAGCAGTTCCCTCAGCAGGTATTGAAAATATTCCATGTGACGGTAGCGTAAAGTCGTTCTTCTAAACATTAAAATTGCCATGTCGGCAGCTTCTCTCCAGTTTGAACCAACAATTTCCCGAAAACCTAAATGCGGCGAGTATATAAAGTTGATCATATTCAAACCTGCCGGTATATCTGCAACCTGATCTATTATTTCGGTAGGTATCTTGTAAATTTTTTGAGCAGTTATATTCGAGGCAACTATGTCAGCATAAACATCAGTGATATATGCTGGAAACTGCAGTGATTCTAACATAGTCATTAACTTGTACAACTGGTTGATGGGGTCTTCTGTTCTGTACATTTCACGGTCATCTATTCCGACGGCAGCTGCAAAAAACTCTTTTTTTTCCATGTTTGTCAGCTTAAAAGCATCAGCCAGCAATTGTAGCGTCTGGTTATCGAGGTATTTGCGATCGCCTCTTTCCAGGCGGCCTAACTGATTGGAAGTCAGATGAATTACCTTACTGAGGCTTTCTCTTGTCCATTTGTTGCCGTAATCATCATTGCAGTTATTCCGGAGAGTCTTAACAAGAAGGCCGAATTCGCATAGATTCATCCATTTCACCCTTTATAAGGTTTTTTCGCCGGGGTGTTCTTTCGCAATTTCGCATGTCGGTTTTAAAAAAAACGTATTTTCAGCAAATAGAAAATATAGAATCACATGTTATACTTTACAGACAAAGGCTTACAAAAGATGTTAAACAGCTAAGAACAAAATATTACCATCTTTACCATTATATCATTTATATGTTATCTTATCAATTATTCCGTTTTATCTCCTAACTAATATAGAATGATATTTTTATAATAATTGTAAATATAAACACATATATGACACGTAAGCTAGTTATAATAAAAAAAAGCAAAACGATTAAATGCTTAAGCACAATAATCGGAATTTGCTAATAATCGCTTTGTGGAGATTACAGTATGAATAGTTCATTAAAAGTAGATAACCATGGTCTTGAATTGCTTGCTGAAGATCAGGATAACCGTAATGCAGGTGTTTTGAAAATCTGCACCCTTGGCCATTTTTCCGTAGTTAAAGAGACGCAATGGCTGTCAGAAAAATGTAAGCGATCCAATAAAATATGGGAGCTTTTCAAATACTTGCTCACGAATCGCGGTAAACCGTTGCCGGTGGAAAGAATCATAGACGATTTATGGCCGGATCAGGATTATAACGATTACAGTTCTGCCCTGCATACTCTTTCTCACCGGATGCGCAAACTTTTCTTCGAGGAATATTCCAATACTGAAAAACCTTTTCAGCTTGACGTGAGCCAGGGATGTTATTGTATCAATTTAAAAAATAACTGTTGGCTTGATATAGATCAATTTTCTGCCTTAACTTACAAAGCGCTGGAAATAAGAATTGATAACCCCGATTCAGCCTGTAACTTATTCAAGAAAGCAATTAATATTTATGGTGGCGATTACTTGCCCGAATATGCAATAAAAAAATGGGTGCTTCCGGCAAAAAGACACTACCGTAACCTTTACCTGCAAAACCTTCATGGTGTAATTGATATTCTTTTCAAAAGCAAAAAATACGGAGAAGTATGCTCTCTATCTGAAAAAGCTTTCCGGATCGAAAGTTTTATCGAAGCAGAAACTCTTCACAGTAATTATATGAAAGCTCTATACAAGGATGGCAGAACCAAAGAAGCGCTTACCCACTATGAATTTCTCTCTTCTGCCCTTTACCAGGAATATGGCACAAAACCTCCGGTAGCTATGCGCGATATGTACAGGCGTGTTAAAAATCATCCCGGCACCAGCAAAGTGGATTTTAACGTGATCAGTGATAAATATGAAGAAAAAGCAAGCACCAGTGGTGCCTTTATCTGCGATGAAGATTTCTTCCGTTTTCTTTACCGGCTGGAAACACGGCGTAATGAAAGGACAAGGGCTCACATTACTCTTGGCCTGTTCACCTTAAACTGGCTTGATTTTAATAGTTACAGCGCAAAGGGGCTAAACCGGGCTATGGATAACCTTGAAAATATTCTTCTCAGTAATTTGCGCAGAGGCGACGTTATTACACGTCTTGGTGAGTCACAGTATCTCTCCCTACTGGTTGATCTGGATCGTCGTCAGGTCAACTATGTTTTTGAAAGAATAAAACAGTCCTTCAGGGAAAATAATAAAAATGATGAAATAATGCTGGAGGTTAACAGGAAAAGCAGGTATCCTGACTGAGGCCTGGCATACCTTGAAACTTTGGAACCGGTTTTAATTGCTGTTTAAAATGCCCCCGAAGGGGCGTTTTGTTGTACCCGGGCTATTATTGCCTCAAGCAGACTAGGCTGATTATTTATTCTTTAAAGCATGCCCTGCAGGGTTTCAAAAGAAGGTTGAATCATCAGGCTGAGAGCGCCTGGCCCAATATGAGAGCCGATTCCCGGACCAACTGGTCCTTCGTATAAATCGGCAATCTGATAATGTGCTTGCAGCGCTTCGAGCAGCAATTTTGCCCTATCTTCGGCATCGCAATGAACCACTGAGAGGTTAACCTCATTTTCCGGGTTTACCTTTTTCAGGGCAGCTTCCACCAGGCAGGGAATTACTTTTGAGCGTCCCCTGACCTTGTCATACACACCGACCATACCTTCTTCATCGGCGTAAAGGATTGGTTTTAGCTGCAGTAAAGATCCGAGCAGTGAAGCAGCTTTGCCGATTCTGCCGTTACGCTGCAGGAACTCTAAGGTGTCCACGGCAAAGACGCTGAAAGTATTGGCAATTGATATATTTGTCATTGCCAGCACTTCTTCCAGGGGTATACCTCTATTTAGCGCTTCAGCAGCAATTAATACCGAGCGACCTACGCCCTGTGATGCGTTTAAAGTGTCAATAGTGATTACTTTTGGCGCTACCTGTTCAGCTGCAATTTTGGCCGAATTGAGAGTTCCGCTTAAAGTGCCCGAAACATGGATACTGAGAATTGTATCTTCCGGGCCGGCAATTTCTTCGTAAGCCAACCGGAAGGCTTCGGGTGAAGGTTGAGAAGTTTTAGGCATATGAATTTCTGAAGATAGTTTTTGAAAGAACTCGTTGGAGGTGAGGTCAACCCCGTCAGTGTAAAGTTTTTCCCCGAATGATACGGTGAGCGGGACAATTGTAATATTATACTTGTCCGCCTGTTCTCTGGAAATATCAGCCGTGCTGTCTGTTACTGTACGAATAGATGACATTAGATTTCTCCTTTAACGATAGATTTACTACCATATATGAATCATAACATAACATCATTGCTTTGTGACGTTATTTATAATTGGCAGTTAACTGAGGCAGCGGCCTGCTATTTTCCTACTTTTTTAAAACTGGCCAGGTTTTATGATTAATAAATATGTGATAGAATACGGGTTAAGAGAGCAGAAGGGGGGGTAAGAATGATTAAAATGGAGGTAAAAACAGTAACGGCAGATCAGACTGGTAATTTCCTGATTCTGCTGATGGATGATGAAGAGAAAAAGGTTTTGCCTATATCAATCGGCCCACTTGAAGCCCAGGCCATTGCCCTTGTTTTGCAGGGTGAAGTACCGCCCCGTCCATTAACCCATGACCTGATGAAAACAGTTTTTGAACAGCTCGGTGCAATTCTGGAGAAAATAGTTATCACCGATATCCGCGACAGCACCTTTTATGCTGAGCTGCATCTGCGTCAGAATGATCAAACCACGATCCTTGATTCGCGCCCCAGTGACGCCATAGCCCTGGCCTTACGCTGTGATACCCCCATATTTATGGAAACCAGGCTGGTGGAATTTACCTATGATTTCCAGGATATCATTGCCCACGAAGATGGCGATGAAAAGCTGCACTGATTCAAACCTTCATTCCCGTTTTTGTTACTGTTGCCAGCTGAACCGGTTTAACCTTCGCCAGTTGGACTAGAACAACCCCAATGATGATAATTACCGCGGAGATAAGATTTTGTATGGTAACCGATTCTTTCAAAATCAGTGCCCCCAGGACCACGGCTACCAGCGGGTTTATATAAGCGTAGGTTCCTGCCTTTGCTGCCGGGAGCGCCTTGATCATGTAATTAAAAGCAGTATAGGCAAGAATTGAACCGATAAAGAGCAGGTAGAGCAGGGCGGCTATCCCTCCGGCCGAAGCTCCTGCCATGGAAATACCTCCAAATATTGAAGCCACCAGCAAAAAGACAATTCCCGCTGATAACATTTGTAAACCTACCTGGGGCATCATTGCGCCGCTTACAGTGCGACGCTTTAAATAAATAGAGGCTATTGCCCAGTTCAGGGAAGCTGCCAGAACACTTAAAACGGCAGGTAGAGTTTTGCTGTCCAGGGAAAAGTGGGGGCTGATTAAAAATACAACGCCTACAAAGCCAATCACCAGGCCAACCCAGCCCAGCCAGTTGAGCCGGTGTTCTTTCGGAAAAACAGCTTCTATCAGGGCCATAAAAAGCGGGACTGAGGCAATCAGCAGGGCAGTCAACCCTGAATCAATAGTCTGTTCCGCCCAGCAGACCAGGCCATTGCTGATAAAAAGTAGCATGACCCCGGCCAGGATAATCGAGCCATAATCCTGTTTTGATTGGGGAAACTGCCATCCCCGGATCCTGGCAAAAATCAAAATCAACGCCCCGGCTATGCCGAAACGCAGGCCGGCAAAGGTCAGGAAAGGCATATCGCTTACTCCTATTTTTATGGCCAGATACGTAGAACCCCAGACGATGCAGACAGTCAGATAAGAAAACAGGGCAAGGTTTTTGTTGTATTGCAAAGGTTTTCCTCCTGCTGGTTCAAGATCATAAAAATCCCGCCCCTGAGGTCGGATTTTTAAATTATAATCCTATTAACGGTAATGATCAATATTTAATACTCAATAGGGGCTGATCATGTCGGGTCTGACCGCTTCAATACCTTGGGTATATTTACTGTTGGCCACATACTGCAGGCCGTGACTGCGGACCAGGCGGCTGACCCAGGCGGGTTGGTTGTTGCGACATTTTATTTCTAAAATAATAATTTTGTGGTGATGCTTTTTAAAAAGAGCAGGATGAGGAAACAGGTTTTCAGACAAGCAGCTTTGAACATTGTGGTCAAGGGTTATCCTTAAATCATCCCGGCTGCGCGGTTTGAAACCTTCACGGTAATACTCCACCAGCACTTTCGGCTGCATTGCGCGCAGGTAGTATATTCTTTCAAATTCCTGTAGAATAGGGTTTTCAACAGCAGGCCAATGGCGGTTATGCATAAACTCGCTATATTCTTTTGTTGAGACGAAAGTGCTGTATTTCTCTATTGCTTCACCCCAACGATTTTTCAGCTCTACCCGGATTACAGTACTGTCGTCCTGATTTTCGCTGTAAGTGCGAATACGGCACTTGATCCGGCCAAAATTACCCTCTATTTTTTCATAATATGCCTGAAAAATATCGTTATCGAAGTAGAGGCTGCGGACCAGGTAGCGGCCTTGCTTTGCCTGCCGGGTGAATTGATCAGGCTCCATAAATTGCACCAGGTCGCTTTTCAACCGATAGTACTGGTGCAGGGTAAGCCGGTATTTATATTCAAATCGCCAGGGTATAACCTGGTCTTTATTCTTTGCCGGTGCCATTTTGACTAACCTTTCCTCAGTAAAATAAGTTAAAGCCGGCTCTTACATCGGCAGGGCTAATTGCGGAGCCAGCAGCGTAACTTTTTGTACCCCGTCGATAGCCTTGAGAGCTGCAATCATTTCTACTGCGGTTTCTTCCTGGGCTTTGCTGAATCGCAGTTCATAAACAACCTCCCAGCCATCATCAACCAGGTCTTGAGAGCGAATCCTGGAGCGGGTACTGTATTTTTCAATCAGTTCTTTGGTTTCAGCGCCCGGGTTATCGCTACTGCCTGCCATAACCAGAACAAAATCAGCATGCTTCGGTCGTCCATATTCAAAAAGGAATAACAGGAAGATAATAATTGCGATAAAAACTGTGGCCAGTAGGGCTAAGGTCCAATTTTCAGTACCACAACCCAGCCCGACTACGATTGCCCAGAACAGGTAAACCATATCGCGTGTATCTTTAATTGGTGTGCGGAAACGGATTATGGCCAGTGATCCGATTAATCCCAGGGAAAGAACCAGGTCCCCACGGATGAAAAACATTACCAGGGCAACTACCGGTGTAATTAAAACCAGGGTTGTTAAAAAAGCCGGTTCATAATTCATGCCGCGGTGAGTATTCCTGTAAATCATGGCGATGAAAAAAGAGAGCAGCAGGCTCATCACCAGGGCGGTGAAAAGGCTTAAGGTAAGCTCTCCCGGGATAATAAAAGATTCAGTGATGTTTTGCCACATTGTATCAACCTCCAGTATTTGGCGATGCCCGGTTATTTAAAGATTTGCATATCTTCTTCACTAAGGTTAAATTTCCGACGTATCTGCTCAATTACCACAGCCGGTCGCTGGCGGGCAAACTCACGCAGACTTTCAATCTCCCGCTGCCAGCGTTCCATTGAGCCACCCCAGCGTTCAATCTGCCGGGGCATTTCATCTTCTATGTTTGATGAGAGTTCGTCAATCCTGGCAATCACCCTGTCCGGGGTAAATGTGTTAGCCAGGTGATAGGCAAAACGGTTGATGAACTCCTTTTTAAATTCTTCATTTTGTAATAACCTAACGGTCAGCGTTGTGCTGATATTCCCCCAGGCCCCTGTTCCGGATGGGTTGGTCATGGATGCCAGGATGTTGTAATTAACATGGCTGGGCCACATCCCCCAGTCAAGGTCGTAAATAATCCAGCGCCATTTACCTTCCGGGCTCTGTTCGCGCCAGTAGCGGATGTTGCCCTGGTCGGTCTGGGCAAAATACATTTGAACAATCAGGGCATCAATATAGCTGTTTATATCCATCCGGGTTTTAACATAGGTGTAGTTTTCGTCAAGCGATATATCCTCGCTGCGTACGAAGTCGAGCAGATCCAGGTAATCATCGTTTGAACCGGACCTCACTACCCAATTAGCCTGCAACAAGTCGATTTTTTCAGGATCAAGGCCGTAGTTGCCGGCAATGAAATGGCTGTTAATCCTTTCCCTGATGTTATATATTCCCCAGTATTCACCGTTCAGGTAGAGAACGGCCTGGCGGTAATCCTGGTAATCAAGGTTAGTTTCTTCCAGCAGGCTGGTCATCAAGATATCCCTGATTTTGCTGTAAATGGAATCCTGCCCGGAGGTGCGCAGGGTTATCGCTTTAAAGGTGCTGAGCTCCTTGTTGGGAAAGAGGGGGTAATTTATCTCATTGAAACCGTAAATATTGCGGGCAAATACGTTAAAAATCTTCTGATCCATGCCCCGGCTGAACTGGCCGCCGATTTTGATCCCGGCATCCAGGCTGAGGCCAAGCCTTCCATCCGGTTCGTATAGCTCCAGGTGGACAGGTTTTTCCATGTCTTTCCAGAAGTTGGCTCCGTAATAGGGAAAACGATCGATGGCACCGTAGCCTTTAACGTAGATTCCCTCAACCGGATCCCAAAGGTCATGCGGGTCGAGCATCGCCGATACAACGGTCAGGTTGTGTTTATCTCCAATAAAAAATGTCCTGTTTTCTACCGGTCCGGGCAGTTTACCTTCCTCAAAGGTTCTGGCCCTTAATACAGTGGTTTCTTCCACCACAAGGGATTGATGGTAAACAGGTGAATGATCCTTCGGCTCCGAACCGTCGGTAGTATATTTTACAATTGCATCGGGGTTAGTTGATTCTATAGTTACAGTTATCGCTGTGTCATAAAACCCTCCGACAGGATAAACCTGCAGGGGAGATGAATAACCGCTGAAATACTCACCTTTAATTTCTCCACCCGGATTGGGTGAGGTAAAAAAATAACGTTCATCGCTATGTGAGGTTATTCTGCCGGCCGATAGGCCCGGAGAAAGTGCTCCTGTAGCCATTTGGTCGATCATTATGCCCGATGGATGATAAAGAACCAGTGTTTCACCACTTGCTTTGATTTTAAAATTTGTATGCAGGTTGCCACTGCCTGGATCACTGCGATCTTTACCCGAGGCAAAGATTAACATTCGTTCGCCGGGCTCAATGGTAACTGACGGGAACTGCCAGCGGTAAGGTTGTTCCACCCGGTCTGACAAACCGTAGCCTTCCAGGTTTACAGAAAAACTCTCAGGGTTTAAAATCTCAATCCAGCCTTCAAAATCTCCATCTTCATCGGCCAGGGTTGCTACGTTTTCAGCCATGACCTCACTGATCTGCAGCTCGGGAACAGGGCTTCCACTGAACTGTTCAAAACCGGCGCTGTAGTTTACTTCACCCGGTGTAGGTCGTGGATAATAGAGCCACTGTTCCGGATTGTCTTTATCCCTGCCGTAAGAAACATCGCTCTGCATATTACGAATTTCCAGAACATCTACAATAGCTCCGTCCGGTCTGCTTAAAATTAAGGTGTCATCCCGGTCGTTCAGGCTAAAGTTGGTATGCAGATATTCATCCGTACTTTTGTACCTGTTTTTACCTGAAGCGAAAACAACCAGGAAGTCATCCGGCTTGATGATTATCTCAGGGAAGCGCCACTTAAAAGGGTTATCTGTTTTATCAGAAAGCCAGTAATCTTCCAGGTTAACCGGGTTGGGACCGGGATTATAAAGCTCAATCCAGTCTTCCAGGTCTCCTTCTTCGTCAGGCAGGGAGGTGCGGTTGTCGGTGAGAATTTCGTTGATAAAAAAATTTTGCTCTTCAGCGTGGGGCATATCGGTAACTTGGTCATAGGCAGTGGCATTATTGGCTGCGCCAGGGCTGGCCTCTAAAAAAAATGCCCAGGTGCTGCTGTCATCTATCGTTCTCCCGTATGAAACATTTGAAAGCATGTCAGGAAAAACAACGCTATCTAAAATGGCTGCCTCGGGGTCGATCAGGTAAAGCTCGCCTCCCGAGGCACTCAACCTGAAATTTGTGTGCAGTTCGCCGTTGTCGGCGCTGAAGCGGTCTTTACCCGAAGCAAAAACAACCAGATGCTCACCTGGTTCAATTGTTATCTCTGGCAACCTCCACATGAAAGGATTATCACGTTCGCTGCTGACCCAGTAACCTTCCAGGTTGACTGTCTTATCAGAACGATTAAAGATCTCAAACCAATCGGGGTAATCACCGTCTTCATCCGATAACGTCATACGGTTGCTGGCCATTATTTCATTGATAACCAGGCTCTTACCACCGGTAAATAGACCACCAAGGCTAAATATTGCAGTCAGCAGTAAAGCCAGCAGCAATAAGGTGATTAAAAAACGGCGGGCCAGGCGCGGTTCAGTAAGTCTGTTTATTCCAGGCAAATAATCACACCACTTAAACAATAATTAACCTTTATTATATGCGATTCCGAGCTAAAATTAAACTAGTCGCCGACCCAACAGAAAAACAGGTTACCAGGCTACCCTGTTTATATTGATGAAGGCTGCAGTAGAAAGGGGCATTAAAGATAAGTGTTTTGGATTTTATATTGAGAATAAGGAAAATAAAAGGTATATTGCTCGGGTGAAAAATGGTGCGGGCGAGAGGATTTGAACCTCCAAGGGTATGCCCCACTGGATCCTAAGTCCAGCGCGTCTGCCAGTTCCGCCACGCCCGCCTGTTACGGATCATATTATAATCAAAAATCACTTTAAATACAACCGTTGAAAGTTGACAGGGGGACGGGGTTGTTGTCAACTTTTTCTACAGAACCTGGGCCGGGCGGAATATAGTCAATTGGCCTGGGTTACAGCTTATTTTCTTTATTTACCTTACCTGCCCTGGTGTTATCCTAATGGTTGACAACAACCCCGTCCCCCTGACAACCGTCCCCCTGACAACTTGACAATCATACCGGTTTGCCCCCGGGGACGAAATAACGGGCAGCTGCAATTAAAACTATTGCAATTACCGCGCCGAATAGACTGAGCTGAGTTGCCTTTTCCAAACCGACAGCCCCTGATAATAACCCGGTTATATACGGGCCAAAGCTATATATAGCTGTATAGGCAGTTGAGAAAAAGCCAAAACCTGTCCCCTGATACTGGGGAGGCATGGAGCGTAATACGTACGCGTTGATCAGGGTATTGGCATTGAGGGAAGCTGCTCCGATTAAGGCTATAATAACTAATAGCTGCCAGTGCTCTCTGGAGAGGGTAAGGAAGATATAAAAGCAAGTCAGCAGGGTGATGTTGATAAACATAACCCTTTTACTGCCGAAGTGGTCAGCCAGCCAGCCAATCGCTATTTTTGTTGCCAAACCGGCCACTGCAACAATAATAAACATCCGGTTTGCTACATCAAAGCTATAAAACCTTTCCTCAACCAAAAAGGTAGGGATAAACGAATTGATCCCTGTCAGCGAAAGGGCCCCGAAACCGCCAACCAGGGTACTCCATATCAAAAAACGCCTGATTGCAGGGTCTTTAAAAATAACTGCCGAAGATTTCACCTCTGCCAGGAATCTGCCCCTGCGGCTGAACTGTTTATTTAGGTTTTGTTTTGTTGATTCGGCAGAGAAATCATTCAATCCGGCATAACTACTTTCAAAACTATTGGATAGCTTGCGTTTTCGGTAAAAAAGCAGTGTTGCTACAAACAGCATCAGGCCGCACAAAGCAAAGAGCAGCTGCCAGTTCAGGTAAATCACAAATATGGTAACCACGGCAGGAGAAACGATGCTGGCTAAAATTCCGAAAGACTCAAAGGCAGCCGTAGCAATGGTGGCTCTCTTTCGTGAGCCAATAATAACAGCCAGGGTATAGCCGGCAGTTACGTATAAACCGCTGCTAACCCCTAAAATAAACGTCATCAGGGCTAACATGGTATAACCTGGTGCAAAAGCTACCCCGATAAAAGAAAACCGCCATAGCTGCACCCCCGATAAGAATGGTTTTAGTGCAGCCAATTTGGTCGGCAACAACCCCGGAAGGATAACGAGCCAAACCGTAACCGAGGAATACCAGGGTTACCAGTAACCCTGCCTGGGCATTGCCAATGGAAAACGCTTCCCGTAGCGGTATCAGCAGGGGTGGATAAAGGCTTTTGGTTAGAGCCTGGAAAAAGAAAATGCCGGCATTGAGCAAAAAAACCGGCCCCAGGATCAGTTGTAAAAAGCTTGTGTTGTTCGGCTTTTGATCAAATGTCATATTCATTATCCTTATTTTAATGATACAAAGTCAACATTATAATCTTAAAACACAATAATGTCCAGATTGTCAGGGGGACGGGGTTGTTGTCAACTTATTTCATCAGAACCCTGGTCGGTCGGAATATTATCAACCGGCTCGAGTTGGAGCTTATTTAGCTTTAGATATCTAGCCTGCCTTGATTTTATCCTCTTGGAGTATGGTGGGGAAGCATGATTTGCCTATAGACATAAACACAGAACGGATTAGTAATGCGGAAGATTGCCAGGAATACTGGTCTCAGCAGTTGAGTTGTTTCAGGGCGTAACAATGAGTTGTCAACAACCCCGTCCCCCTGACAATGTTATTAAAAACTGGTATCATGTTATTAAATCCCAAGTTGTGTGTCATGGGCCAGGAGCTGAATATTATGTCTCCGGAAGAAAAAATTGATCGCCGCCTAGTTGAAGAAATGCCGGTTGGCTATACTCACCACAGGATTGTTGCCGATGAGCAGGGTAATCCTGTCGATTATATTTACCTGGATGTAAACACTGCTTTTGAAAAGCTGACCGGTTTATCCAGTCAGCAGGTGATTGGAAAACGAGCAACAGAAATATTCCCGGCTATTAAAAAAGAAGATTTTAACTGGCTGGATATTTACGGGCGTATTGCTGCAGGCGAGGATAAAACCAGCTTCAAACAATATATTGAGCCACTTAAGCGCTGGTATCAAATAACAGCTTATAGAGATAAGCCTGGTTATTTTAACACAGTATTTTATGAAATAACCGGACAGGTTGAAGCTGAAAAGGCTCTTCAACAGGGCTACAGCAACCTGTCCGCTATCCTGGAAAACACCATTTTTGGAGTAGTAATTATAGATATGAAGAGAAAAATACGCTGGGCCAATCCTGTAGCTTGTCAGATGATCGGTATAGATAAAGCAGAAGAGATAATCGGCAGTCATTGTGCCAGGTATTTCTGTCCGCAAGAGCAAACAGAATGCCCGGTTCTGGATCATAAAATGAAACTTACCAATTCAGAAAGTATTCTGATCAGGAAAAACAAAGAAGTTATCCCAATTCTTAAATCAATCACGGAGATTGTTTTTGACGGGGAAGAGGTTTTGCTGGAAACATTTATTGATATCACTGAAAGGAACAGGGTATTAAAGGCTTTGCATGAAAGTGAACAAAAGTACCGTTCCCTGGTTGAAAACCTGAATGAGGTTGTCTATCTTTTGGATTCAGAAGCAAGGATAAAATATATATCGCCCAACATAAAAGAACTTAGCGGTTATAGCGTTGAAGAAATAGCCGAGATGCAATTCATAGATTTTGTCCACCCAGATGACAAGACCGAGCGGATCAATCGGTTTTTGAAGGTGATGTCCGGTGTAAGCGAGGCTACCGAGTACCGTTTTCTTAAAAAGGACGGCAGTGTTGTGTGGATCAGAACCATGGGCCGCCCCATATATGAAGATGGTGAAATTGTTGGGGTCCAGGGCGTTTTAACTGATATAACTGATCGCAAAAAGGCTGAACTGGAAATCCGCAGCCTGAGTTTCCACGACCAGTTAACCGGCCTTTACAACCGCCATTATTTTGCTGGTGAATTAAAGCGCCTTGAAGAATCAAATCAGTATCCCATAGCAATTATTTCGGCAGACCTGGATGAATTAAAGCTTATTAACGACACCCTGGGTCATGCAGAAGGTGATCGTTACTTGCAGAAAGGAGCCGATCTGCTCAAGGCAAATGTGCGTGGCAACGACATACTGGCTAGGATCGGTGGCGATGAATTCGCCCTTATCCTACCAAAAACCGGTTTTAAAGCGGGAAGCGATCTGATCGGTAGAATTCAGAAGAAAGTTGATAAGTTCAACCGGTCAGATGACAAAATGTATATTAGTATTTCCATGGGTTTGGCTGTAAGCGAAACAAAAGACAAGCCCCTTGAAGAATCATACCAGGCTGCTGACAATCTGATGTATAAAAATAAACTGACGCAAAAGAAAAAAGCCAGGGATCTGCTGCTCGAAAAATTACTTTCCAACTACTACAAACAAAAAGGGATGGAAAATTTCAATGAAAAGGTTCTTGATTTATCTGCAAAGCTGGGTCGGGCTGCTGGTCTTGATCAAAAGCAAATCGACAATTTATTATTACTGGCCCGGATCCGCGACCTCGGGATGATCACGGTACCCGCAGATCTCCTCAATAAAGAAGAGAAATTGACCGGTCCGGAGCTCGAGACCATTTACCGGCATACCGAAAGAGCATACCAGGTTGCCTCTGATTCTGTTAAATGGTCTAAAGTAGCCGAGCTGCTGCACTATTGCCATGAAAGATATGACGGCAGCGGTTACCCCAGGGGGCTCAAAGGAGAAGAGATTCCCATTGAATGGCGGATTCTGGCGATAGCTAAAGCTTATAGTGTGGAAAAAGCAGTTGATATAGAAGACCCAAAATTTGATCCCGTTTTAGTTGAAAAAGTCAAAGAAATAATTAATGCAGGTGCTTAAGTTAGCCCTGTCTTGTTGTGCCGGGATTCAGCTTGTTAAACGTAGGCCGATATCGTTAATAATAACTGATCCGGACGGGGTCAGGTTGAATACAAAAGAAATCGTTTGCAGCTTTTCGGGGTTTAAGCGCTGGTTTTGTTCAGTAAAATCAGCCAGCTGAAACTCAAAATTTTGAAAGACCGCTTCAGCTCGGGGTAAGCTCTGCATAAACCCAGCCTTGGCCAGTCGGCTCTCCAGGCGGGGTTGTAGTAGTGAAAAATGGCTAAGCGGCAGTGATGCACTATTCCCATCGCTATCAGTAAGCTCAATTGTAAAATCGATTAATTCTGCAGGAAGTTCCCTTATGTGATCTTTTGATAGATTACCCGCTTTTGCTTGTTCATTTTCTGCCATTGAGAAGACCAGGGTGCTGCCGGAATTCAACCTCACCTCAGATTGAGGTAGGTAGATCGAGTAAACAGCCGGGCTACTGTCAGAATCAGAATTCCATCCTATATAAAGAGCGCGGTTTTCCAGGGTGCCCCACTTTAAAGGAACATCGCCTTCCCGCCACAATGATAGATTTTTACCTTCTATTACCCCCCCGGGGATTGTTGTCGTGCGAGGATCAATATCTTCGGCATAGTTGCAGAGCATAACCGTGTCTGAGTCCAGGTACTGGCTTATATAAACAGTGTCCGGCAGCCAGTTTCCGGCTGTCCGCGGGTCACGGAACAACATTTTGTAGTCATTCTTTTCGTGCAGCACTGCTTCAAAGAATGCGCTTAAGGTTACAGCAGCAATTTTTTCCTGATCTTCCGCAGGCATAATTGCAGCAAGGTTGAAAAGTGCTAAAGCCGGCCCGAATAAATCCCTGTTGCCCCACCTGCTGTTAAATTGGCCATGGTTGGCCCCGTATACATAAAGTGCCGTTTTGAAGTGTGGTACCTGGTCAGTAAAATTTATACGGGAATACTGGCGCATACCCTGAAAACTAACCACATCCATATCATGACTGCCGTGCAAAACCAGGTAACTAATATTGTCAAGGGGCAGGCGCATATCACCTGGCATATACTGTCCGTCAACAGGTGCTATTGCAGCTATGGCATGAATGTCAAAGTCATAATTTAAGCGAAGCTGTGCGTTATCAGGGTGGCTCGAAAGCTTGCTGAAGGCTGTGGCTATTGCAACAGCTTCCCCTCCCCTGGAATGGCCGACCAGGCCTATTGAGTCAAAGTCGACCTTATTACTAAAAGTATGGCCGGCTGTTTTGCTCCATTTCTGCCAGAGACGCAGGTGTTCAAGCAAAAGCCAGGCCCGGAGATCATTTTCTTTCTTTAGGGCATTTAGAAAAGTGATATTGGCGGACATGGAAAAATTAAGAAAATTTTGATCAACGGAAACTGTAATAAAACCCCTGCTGGCCAGAAGTTTACCGAGATATGCGTAGCCGGGATCAGAGAAATCTTCCATTAAATGATTGCCGTGGACAATTAAAATCAGGGGAAATGGACCCTCGCCCTCCGGGTACCAGGCCCGGCCATTAAGCGGCAGTTCATCAGGACCAAAACCCCAGTAACTGGTGCGCAGTGCTGACCACCCTTCAATCATCATAGAACCGTCAACCGGGTCTGTTTTAATAATTGCCTCTTCCCCGTATTCTGGACGTCTCAGGTCAGTTCCACTGCCGTAAGTCAGCGTTTTCACCTGGTAACTGCCGGGCAGGGAAGGGTCAGGCAGATCTATAACCGCAACATTATCTGCGGAAAGGTTGGCAGCATTTATGGGAGGAGTGGGAGCTCCAACCAGGCTTGACCAGAGCAGGCTTCCGCCCAGAAAAAGCATGCCGACAGCTACAGCCGTGATGGCCAGCCTTTTTTGCGAGATACTTTTTTGGGATCTGCCTCTAAACAGTGAAGCAGCTCCACCTCCTATGAGCGAGCCGGAAAGTACAATCAGCAAAATAATTGCAATAGTTCCGTAGATTAGGGAAGTTGTCATATAGGTGAGCGCAAGCAATAAAATTGCTCCACTAAGGGCCCAGAAATAATATAATGGCAGTTTGCGATGCAAAGAATGGATTAGAGTGAGCAGGCCACCCACAATTATAGCGAGCACAAAGCCCCCGATAATGGCCAGGATAAAGCTCAATAAGCCTGCAGAAGCAAAGGCAGCATAAGCAAGGGCAATCCAGGATAGCGCAGCTAAAAGGGCAACCCCTAAAGCTGCCCCTTTCCAGGCAGTATGCCCCGGCGCTAATACCCGGAACCCCTGCTTTACCTTATTTTTCAAACTGCCTAAAGACTCGGTTGCTTTTCTTAAATAATTTTGCATACGAGGACTCTCCTGAAGATTAATAAAGAAATTATAACACATTGTCAGTTGACAGGGGGACGGGGTTGTTGACAACTTTTTGTGATCAGCCTATACTTTTTTTTAGGAGGTGCTGCAATTGCCCAGAAAAGCGCGGAAAAAAAGTAATAGCGGAATTTATCATATTATAATGCGAGGAATAAACCGGCAAAAAATCTTTCTCGAAGACGAAGACAACCACCGTTTTCTCCAGACATTAAAATTCTATAAAGAAACCTGCGGATATGAAATTTATGCCTACTGCTTGATGAGTAATCACATCCATCTATTGTTAAAAGTTGGCTATGAACCGTTAGAGCAAATAATGCGCAGAATCTGTGGTAAATTTGTCTACTGGTATAACCATAAATATGATCGAACAGGATACCTTTTTCAGGACAGATTTAAAAGTGAAGCGGTAGAAGATGATGCGTATTTCCTGACAGTCCTGAGGTATATTCACCAAAATCCACTGAAATCTGGTATTGTGAAGGAACTAGAGCATTATCCCTGGAGCAGCTACAACGCCTACATAAACCGTAATCAGCTGGTAGATGCAGACTTTGTCTTAAAAATGTTTTCCGGCAGGCAAGCGCAAGCCCTGAAATTATTCATAAACTTCAATAAGCAGAATACCGATGAAAAATGCCTGGATGTAGAAGAGAATAAAACATTGAAAGATCATGAGGCATTACGAATCGTTGAAAGATTATTCAAGATATACAGTGTAGAAGAGTGGCAGAAGATTGATCGCAGTACCAGGAATAATTATCTGGCGAAGTTAAAACAGGAAGGGTTATCATTAAGGCAGCTCTCCAGAATTACTGGTCTTAACAGGGGAGTTGTGTTTAAAGCGAAATAAAAAGTTGTCAACAACCCCGTCCCCCTGTCAACTTTTTGAACATAATAGCCAGCCAGGCGAAATGGATCAAGCCGGAGAGAAACAGGCTTAGCCCGGTTGGCGGGTAATTTATCAACCTCACTACCCAGTAGAAGGGAGTAAGCGCGCCGATTAAACTGAGCCAGGGCAGGCCGAACAGGTCGGCGGCTGCTAAAAAATTAAGCATGCTGAGCCCCTTTGAATAGGTTACAGCTTTAACCTTGTCTCCGGCAAATGTAAAGAGAAAGAATGCAATTAATACGCCGGCCAGGCTGTTCAACAGGGCAATGTAGAATAAAAGGAAGAAGGGGACAGGGTAAATGCTCAGGACGAAGTAACCAATAAAGGTATAAATAAAGGCTGTGCCAAGGGGAATTAAAGCTCTCATAAAAATATAACCGAGGTAACCGAGAGGGGTTACAGACATCAGTTCAAACATCCGGGCATCGCGGTCGTCGATCATTAAAAAGCCGCAAACCGTTCCCAGCATAAAAGGGGCCATTAAGAGGGTCAGGGCTAAAACATACCCATAGAATGGAGCCAGATTAAAGCCGGTATATTGAAAAAGCAGGGGAACCCCATAAACCAGCATCAGCTTAACCAGGCCAATAATAAAAAGCGGTAAAACCATGAATATTAACAGAATTGGCTCCCTGGTAATCAATTTGAAATCAGCTTTTACTGCCGCTTGATTAAGCACCAGTTTACTCTCCCTTCGTGACCATTCGGTCAAACACTTTTTCCACGTAAAAAAGCAGCAAAATATTTGCCGCCACAAGATATACCACGAAACTGAGAGCCTTCAATACAGGGATCCCATTATAAGCTCCTAAAACCAGGTGTAACCCGGCTACGCTGGGGAATATGTTGAAAACCCAGGAATAAGGAAAGCCGACCACAGAAAAGCAGGGCAGCACGATCAATAACATATAGGGGATCATCTTGATAAAATACTGGTTCATTGTTGTGCAGTTAGCGGCTGCGATAAAGCCATATAAAACAAAAAAAGAAGAAGTCAGAGTAATACCGACAAGCAGAACTGCCCAGTTCAAGCTGTCCTGGTAGGTGGCAAGGGTGATTAAAACGCCGGCTGTCAAAGCCACCAGGGTCAGGGAGATCACTTTGGCCAGGAGGTATTCGATGGAACGCAGCGGAGTTACTGTCACGTATTGCAAAACGCCCTGCACCTTCTCCAGCATAACTATGGCCCCGATAAAAAAGAAACCAACCATAGAGGGGTCACTGAAAACAGTCAGGGGCACGGCAACGCTTTCCCATTCCCGGGGCAGGCGCGCCAGTACAACCATGTAAACCAGGGTAAGCAGCAGATAAACTAGGTAAAAGCCCTGTTTAAACTGGAACCGGATGTCAGCGCGCAGGGCATTAAGCAGCCTCATGCCAGTTCCCTCCCGGTTAGCTTTATAAAGATTTCCTCCAGGGTGGCTTCCTGGGTGTGCATGGTCTTTACCTCTTCGTTCTTAATCATCTCTAAAAACCTTTGATTACTGCCGATGCCGGCCAGCGGAAACTGTTCTTCACGCTTGGCGTCGCTGCCGTTGAAGGTTACTTTAACTGTTTTCTGCCCGTGCTTCAGTTTCAGCTCTTCGGGGCGGTCTATTACCGGTAACTGGCCCTCCACGATAAAGGCAACCCTGTCGCAGAGGTAATCTGCCTCGAGCATATTGTGCGTAGTTAAAAAGACCGTTTTCCCTCTTTTCTTCAAATCGAGAATCATGTTGCGGATAATCTTGGCATTAACTGGGTCGAGCCCCGAGGTAGGTTCATCGAAAAATAGCAGGTCGGGATCATGCATAATTGAACGAATGAAATTAAGCCGCATTTTCATTCCCTTGGAAAACTTCTCAACTCTTAAATTTCTATCCGGCAGCAGGCCGACTCTTTCAAGCAGCTCATCCTTGCCGGCACTGTTGTTGCTATAATATGAGCCGAGCAGATCAAGGTTTTCGTAAGCGGTCAGCTTCTCATAAAGATTGGGAAAATCAAAGGCGACGCCAATCTTCTCAAAAATATCTTTACCCCATTTACTTCTCTCCCGACCCATCACTTCAACACTGCCCCTGTAACCTCGCAGAAGGCCGATGATGATTCTCTGGGTGGTGGTTTTTCCGGCACCGCTTGGCCCGAGAAAACCGAATATTTCCCCGTTGTTGATAGTAAAATCAATCCCGTCAATTGCTTTCTTTGCCGCCTGCCGGTAAGTAAATTCCAGTTTTGAAGCTTTGATCATCTGCCCGGACTCCCTTCATTAACTATCTTCTTTAACCAGGCCATCCGCGATAAAGCCAATGTACATGTCTATCACTGCAGGAAAACTATCCTGGCCGATTTCCTTGTGGTGTAGCGGCAATAAAAAGAGACTGCGGATTACACCGGCAATTACCTCCGCATCCCCTTCAATTAATGTGCCCTCGTTTTGCCAGTGTTTAATCAGCGGTTCCATTACAGAAATATCACGTTCGTTATGCCTCTCCATCAGCTCCGGGGGGAGCCTGCGCAGCAGTTCATCCAGCTCGTCTTCCATCCATAAGCGGCGAATTAGCTGGTTTTCTTCAAAAACCTTTATAGTTAGGTGCAAAAATTCCCTGAACTTCGCACGAGTCAGTTTACCGCTATTCATCAGCCATTTAATAAATTTTTCCCTGATCAACTTTTCCTCAAGCTCCATAATTTCAAAATAAAGTTCTTCCTTGGAGCCAAAAAAGAGGTAAAATGAGCCCTGGGCTATACTGGCAGCTTTAGCCAGGTCACTGATCCCGGTTTTTTTGAGTCCGTAACGGCAAAATAAATCTTTGCCTGCTTCGATAAGCAGATTTCTGATCTGTTTTTTTTCCTCTTCGCTGAAAGGCCTGGGCATGTAAATTCACCTTCCTTGTGTAAATATGTGAATATATATATCATAGGTTCATAGTTATGTCAAATCCAAGCAATAATTTCAGTAACAGGATGAAAATAACATATTTATGTTAAGCCCTTTGATAAAAAATAAATTTGACAAAACATCGAAGCTGTGCTATAAAAGATAAAATTAATATATGAAATGCAATGATCAGGAATAGTAAGTTTGTCAACGGTGTTGTAGAGAGCCTGTGGTGGTGGGAATCGGGTACATTCAGGCGAACCGAATGGTCCTGTGAGCAGCAGATCGAAAGCAATTATTATTTGCAAGTAGACTCTGACGGAACCCCCGACCGTGACAATGGGACAGGTATCGGCCTGATGATAGGTTAGGCCCGCACCTGAAACGAGCGAGATTCCGAATCCGGCAATAATCGTTTGCACCAGGATTGGATCTTAAGCAGGGTGGCACCGCGGAAGTAAACCTTTCGTCCCGAGGGATGGAAGGTTTTTTGTATAATTATCGTTAAGCCCGGCCATCAAAAGCAGTAGCTTAAGTCCGAGACTATCTTTAAAGATTAACGATATTGCCTTTGGTTCAAATCAATAGAAGGAATCTAAGCAAGGTGGCACCGCGAATTAACCTTTCGCCCTTGTATGGGCTTAAGGTTTTTTTATTTCGAAAGGAGTTGTTAAGGATGGCAGAAAAAGAAAAATATTACCCTGACCTGGCCGATTTTATTGAGCTCACAGGTGATCACAATCTGGTTCCTGTTTACAGGGAAATTGTTGCCGATTTTGAAACGCCGGTTTCAGTCTATACGAAAATATTCAAACATGGCAGTTCCTGCTTGCTGGAAAGTATAGAAGGCAACTCTAAACTGGCGCGTTATTCATTTATTGCAGGAGATCCTTTTTTAACTCTCAACGCATACGGCAGCAAAGTAGAGATTATATCGGAAACTGGCACAACAAGCAAAGAGGGCTTACTGGCCAATGAAATGCGCAGCATTCTCAACAGCTATAAAGTGCCTGAGAATAATCAACTGCCCCGCTTTTTTGGAGGAGCAGTCGGTTATTTAGGTTATGATTGCGTGCGCCAGTTTGAGCGATTACCGAACCAGCCGAAAGATGACCTTAACCTTCCGGACGCCTGCCTGATCTTCCCCAAAAGTGTGGTTGTCTTTGATCATTACACTTCGAGGCTTAAAGTAATCTGTAATGCCAGGATTACTGCTGACCCTGAAGCAGCTTACAGTCAGGCAGTCTCTGAAATTGAGGCTATTATTAAAGTTATTCGCGACGATGGAACTACCAATGAAGCCAAGCATAATTTGAGCAGGGATAGAATAGAAACGCTCAGCATTGAGAGCAACATCGATGAGCAAGATTTTTGTATCAGGGTTGAGAAAATAAAAGATTATATTAAAGCAGGGGACATTTTACAGACTGTTCTTTCTCAGCGTTTTTCAGCTGAAACTGAAGCACCCCCTTTTGAAGTTTACCGTGCATTACGTTCCATAAATCCCTCGCCATATATGTATTTTCTTGACCTGGGCGAATTGAAAATTGCCGGCGCTTCGCCGGAAATGTTGGTCAGACTGGAAGATGACATTGTTGAAAACAGGCCAATTGCAGGTACCAGACCCCGCGGCGAAGATCAAGAGAGCGATAATAAAATGGAACAGGAGCTGCTAAATGACCCCAAAGAGCGGGCTGAGCACGTTATGCTTGTTGATCTTGGCCGCAATGATCTTGGCAGGGTGTCAGCTTTTGGCAGTGTTGAGGTCCCCATTTTTATGTCCTGCGAAAAATATTCTCACGTAATGCACCTTGTATCCGAAGTTAAAGGAAAGCTTGCGCCGGGCCGGGATGCCATGGATGCCCTGTCGGCATCTTTTCCTGCAGGTACTGTTTCAGGTGCGCCAAAAATCAGGGCTATGCAAATTATTGATGAACTGGAACCAACCAAGCGTGGCCCCTATGCGGGAGCAATTGGTTACTTTTCTTTTTCAGGCAGTATGGATACCTGCATCACCATTCGCACCATAGTTTTTTCAGGCGCTAAAGCATATTTTCAAGCCGGTGCGGGTATCGTAGCCGATTCAGTGCCCGAAAAAGAGTTTGCAGAAACAGTCAGTAAAGCTAAAGCCATGGTTAGAGCGTTACAAATTGCCGAGGAGGGATTGTTATGATTTTGGTTATCGACAACTATGATTCTTTCACCTACAACCTTGTTCAGTACTTAGGAGAATTGGTAAGCGGGCAGGAGATAAATGTTTACCGGAACGACCAAATCTGGCCTGAAGAAATTACCGAACTTAAACCACAGAAAATCGTTTTTTCTCCGGGGCCTGGTAACCCTGACAGTGCTGGTAACTGCCTGCAGATAATCAGGCAGCTAAGCGATAAAATTCCCCTGCTCGGAGTTTGCCTGGGACACCAGGTAATCGGGCAGGCTTTTGGAGGAGAAATAATGGTTGCCGGCCGCTTGATGCACGGTAAAGTTTCACAAATTATTCACAGCGGCAATGGTTTGTTTGCAGGCATTAAGCAGGGTTTCGAAGCAGCGCGCTACCATTCCCTGGTGGTTAACCCTGCTACCCTGCCGGCAACTCTGGAGGTAACTGCTAGATCAGAAGATGGTGAAATAATGGGATTAAAACACCGGCAAAAGCCAATATGGGGAATTCAGTTTCACCCGGAATCGATATTAACAACTGAAGGTAAGAGCATTATTAAAAATTATCTCTTCGGGGAGGAGTTCAGTTATGAAGATAACGGAAGCGATCGCTGCTGTAACAACGCAGATAGACCTCAGTGAGCATGACGCATATACTGTCATGACAGAAATAATGTGCGGCCAGACAACAGATGCTCAAATTGCCGCTTTAATCGCCGCTCTCAGGGTGAAGGGTGAAACTGAAGCAGAAATCACCGGATTCGCCCGGGCAGTTAAGTCCGGAGCTGCAAAAATCAGCACACACAGTGATGAGCTCCTGGACACATGCGGCACGGGAGGTGACATGGCTAACACCTTCAATATATCAACCGCAGCTGCTTTTGTCGTTTCAGCCTGTGACGTTAAAGTGGCTAAGCACGGCAATCGCTCTGTATCGAGCAGCTGTGGTAGCGCTGATGTCCTTGAAGCCCTGGGTGTCAGGCTAGAGTTAAGCCCTGCTGCGGTCGCCGGTGCCCTGAAAGAGATCGGGATCACTTTTATGTTTGCCCCGCTATTTCATTCTGCTATGAAGCACGCTGTAAAAGCACGCCGGGAAATTGGTATCAGGACAATATTTAACCTGCTTGGGCCGCTAAGCAATCCTGCGGGGGCAAACTATCAACTGCTCGGGGTTTATAATGCTGAAGATACGGAAAGGCTGGGTAAAGTATTAATGCGCTTGGGAGTTAAGAGGGCTCTCCTGGTCCACGGGACAGGCGGTCTTGATGAAATTTCCACTCTTGGTCCGACCAGGGTTACGGAAATTACCGGAACGGAAATGAACAATTATCAGATAGATCCCTGTCTATGCGGTCTGAATAAAGCGTCAGTAAAAGATCTGCAGGGAGGTAACCCGGGTGAAAATGCCGTCTTGCTGCAGCATATTTTTCATGGTAAACCGGGACCGGCCAGGGATATTGTAGTTATTAACGCAGCAGCAGCTCTCTACATTGCCGGTAAGGTGCCAAGCATAAAGGCTGGAATAGAGCCTGCCTGTTATGCACTCGATTCCGGGCAAGCAGCTTTAAAGCTTAAACAATTAATAAAGTATACATCAGAAGTCGCAGGAAAGGAGGGTGGGGCGGAACAATATTGTTCAACCGCCAGATAATAATGCTCTTAGATAAAATTGTTAATCATAAAATCAAGGAAAATGCTAAACAGGAGGCAGCGATGCCCCTTGGAATCTTAACCAGCGCTTTGAGTAGTTTAAGTAAACCTCGTAATTTTAAAAGTAGTATTAGGCAGGGGAACTGTATAAATATTATTGCAGAAATCAAGCAGGCTTCACCGATAAAAGGTTTGCTTTGTGCTGATTTTGATCCGGTCAAGTTGGCTGAATCATACCGGCGTGGCGGTGCAGGCGCAATATCTGTTATTACGGAAGAACATTTCTTCAGAGGAAACCCCGCTTATATCGCCAAGGTAAAAAAGGCTGTTGATCTGCCTGTGCTGCGCAAAGATTTCCTTATTAGCGAATACCAGGTTTATGAATCGCGTATTATTGGCGCTGATGCAGTCCTGCTTATTACCTCAATTTTGGACAACTACCTGCTAAAAAGAATGATCACACTTTCAGCCAACCTCGGCATGACCGCCCTGGTGGAAGTGCACAACAAGAGTGAACTCGATAAAGCGCTCTCAGCCGGAGCGAAAATAATTGGCATTAACAACCGCAACCTGAAAACATTCAAAGTCAACCTTTCCACTACCCTTGAACTGATCGATTCTATCCCTGCAGATATCCCGGTTATAAGTGAAAGTGGTATTACGGCCAGGGCAGAAATTGAATTGCTGGAGCAAAAAGGGATAAAGGCGGTTCTTATTGGTGAAGCGCTGGTTCGATCTGCTGATCAGGCTTTGCTTATACAGGAATTGCGGGGAAAAGACAGAAGTGGGGCAGGTCTAACTGAAAAAAGGGTTTCAAGATCATGTGGATAAAAATCTGTGGCATATTAACCACTGAGGTGGCCCTGTGTTGCATTGATGCGGGTGTAAATGCAATTGGTTTTGTGTTCACTGAGAGCAAGAGGAAAATAACTGTCGAAGCTGCAAAAAAAATCATCAGGTCTCTCCCCGGAAGAATTGAGAAAGTTGGGGTATTTGTCGACATGCCTGCCCTGGAAGTTTCAACCATAGCTGATAACCTAGGCCTGGATCTACTCCAGTTTCATGGTAAGGAAAGCCCGGAATACTGTCGATTATTTCCCGGGAAAGCGATAAAATCATTCGCCGTCACCGGCCCCTCTGATCTGGACGCAATTGCATCGTATCGTGGCTGCATTAAAGCCTGTCTGCTTGACACCTGTCGGCGGGGGCAACCCGGGGGCACCGGTGTGCCCTGGAACTGGTCTCTCATCGCCGATACAATCGGTCAGCCATCTCTTGGTATACCAGTTATAGTTGCAGGTGGTCTGACCGCCCGTAACGTAAGCGTGGCTATGGAAACCCTTAAACCTTACGGTATCGATACAAGTTCCGGGGTTGAAAGCCAAGGGCAAAAAGAGTGCCGGTTAATAAGGGAGTTTGTTAATGAAGTGCGGAGGTGGGAAAATGAAGAATTTGCCTGATAAAAAAGGATTTTTCGGGGTGTATGGAGGGTGCTTTGTCCCGGAAACCCTGATGACAGCCCTACATGATTTGGACGGGAGGCATCAAGCCTGTAAAGAGAACCCCGCTTTTCAGAAAAATTTACAATATTACCTGAGGCAGTACTGCTGCCGGTTTCTTTTACCCCTTTATCGAAGACAGTAAAGTCAACCTGATCGGGGTTGAAGCAGCCGGGAAGGGTATTACGACAGGTTATCACGCTGCCAGTTTCAATGCCTGCAGACCGGGAGTTGCTGCATGGCAATCTAAATTACCTGCTGCAGGATCAAGCCGGACAGGTTCAAATAGCTCATTCTATTTCGGCAGGGCTGGATTACCCGGGGGTATGTCCTGAACACGCTTATTTAAAAGACTCAGGCAGAGCCTCCTATGAGGCAGTAACAGATGATCAGGCTTTAGCGGTCTTGATGGGGTAATTGTTCCAGCTCTTCTTCTCGAAGAAGCCAATACCTTAACCAAAAGCCTGCGTGAATTGGCATTACCATAGTAAGCTCATAGAAAGTAGCGGAAGTAGGGATGACATTTTAGTGAGCGTGGGGTCAATTCTAAATAGTCTTCAACAGCAAATCTTTACCAGGTTACTTCTGAAGATTCTTTACCCATTACAACTATTGTCTGAGTAAAATGAAAGTGTTATAATCTAATTAAGCAAACTATAAAATAGATAAGGATAACACCATATGGAATCTTTATCAAGTGATTCTCATAAAAACAGCCGGGTTGTAAAAATATTAAAAACTGTCGGTGAAGAGAACCGCCTTCAGATCATCAGGCTGCTCTTAAATAATGACCTCTGCGTCGGTGCCCTGGCCCGCCTGTTAAACATATCCAAACCGGCTGTCTCCCAGCACCTGAAAATTCTCAGGGAGGCCGGGCTGGTCAGGGGTGAAAAAATTGGCTACTGGACACATTACAGGGTGGAAAAAGAACTGATCAGGTTAGCATCTCAATACCTGCAGGAGCTGATTAACCCGCAGCCCGGTGCTGACAGTACAAGTCAATATATATGTTTGCGTAAGGAAGAAATCGATACTACCAGGGAAAGGAGGACGTTACAAATGTGTAAAAATTGTTGTGAACAGCCCGATAAGCTGAAAACAAAGCCTGGCGCATGCACCCCGGAACAGATTAAAGAGTGCCATGGAGACGCTAAAGAGCATACCTGTGAATGTAACGAGGAAGAATAGAATATCACCCAATAACATGTTGTGAGCGCTGCAGAGAGGTGAGCTGATCTTTTGAAAATTATCGAAGCAGAAAATTTAACCAAAACCTATAACGGCTTTACCGCCGTGGATGGAGTTAGTTTTCATATAAACCGCGGTGAAATACTTGGTTTTCTCGGCCCTAACGGAGCAGGCAAAACAACAACCATCAATATGCTCACCGGGCTGGCCCATATAACAACCGGCAGGGTTAAACTGCTTGGCGAAGATTACACCCGCAGTGCTAAAAAGGCCCAGGCCCTGATGGGCATAGTTCCCGATGAAAGTAACCTCTATGAAGAGCTTAATGGCTGGGAAAACCTCTGCTTCTGCGGCGCTCTTTACGGTATGGGGAAAAAGGTGCGTGAAGAAAGGGCAGAACAGCTTCTGCACCAGTTTGGCCTCACTGATGCTGCCTGCAGGCCTTTTAAAGCCTATTCCAAGGGGATGAAGAGAAAGCTGGCTATTGCTGCCGGGCTCATTCACCAGCCGGAAATACTTTTTTTAGATGAACCCACTACTGGTATTGACGTGGCCTTTGCCCGGCAGATCAGAAGTTTAATAGTTGACCTGCACAGCAGGGGCACCACCATTTTCCTTACTACTCACTATATCGAAGAGGCGGAAAGGCTCTGTGAACGCCTGGCCTTTATCGTCGAGGGAAAAATTGTCCGCGAAGGTACGGTTGAAGAGCTGATGAAAGAAACCCAGGAAGAAAATATTGTTAACTTCACCCTGGGCGGAGACCTTACCAATCTTACCGAAGAATTCAGGAACCAATTTCCCGATTTTAATTTGAAGTTGGTCAATAACAACAGTGTTAGTATTCATTCTTCGGCTACTTTCCCCCTGTTTCCCTTCGTCCAGTTTTTTGAAGAGAAAAGCCTGCCTGTTTTTGAAGCAAAAATTATGCGCCCCTCATTGGAAGATGTTTTTGTCAGGGTTACCGGTATCGAGCTGCAAAAAATGCAGAATGAGCAAACAAAAAAAGGCAAGAAAGGGGGGCGTTCTTAAAAATGAGAACCTGGATCGCTTTTTCTAACATCCTGATGAAAGATATGCGCAGTTATTACCTGAAGCCGCCCAATATCAGCTGGGGTTTAATCTTTCCGATTGCCTGGACCCTGATGTTCTTCCTGCGTTCCCCCGTGGCGGTAGAAGTACGCGACCTACTTCCCGGGGTTATGGCCCTGTCAATACTCTTTGGCACTACCTCAATGCTTGCCGTAACCATCACATTTGAAAGAAAAAGCCGCTCTTTCGAAAGGCTTCTGCTGGCTCCAATCAGCCTTAACCTGCTGATGCTGGCCAAAACCTCCGGAGCAATTATGTTTGGTGTAGTTAATGCCTTTGTCCCGGTTATTTTTGCCAGTATTTTAACCGAACTATCCGGAATCAACTGGCTGATGATCCTGGGCAGCGTTATCCTGGTTGCCATAACCTCAACTTTCCTGGGGCTGTTTATAGCTGTTTCGGTCAGCCAGGTTTTTGAAGCCCAGACCTTTTCAAACTTTTTCCGTTTTCCCATGCTCTTTCTCTGCGGCCTTTTTATTCCCCTGGCAGACCTGCCGGTCTTTGTCAGGCCGCTATCCTATGCCCTGCCGCTGACCTATGGTGCAGATATTCTCAAGACGGCCATCAACCAAAACGGGGTAATATCTGTTCCCATTAGTTTTCTATCCCTGCTAGGTTTTAGCGTATTTCTTTTCGCCTACAGTATCTATAACGTGAACCGCAAGTGGATTTTATAGCAACCTGTATATGCTAAAATATATTCGAACTATCGATATGTTTTTAAATTATAGCTATGATTTGAAGTAACCCTCTTCTGGTTCTATAAATCCAAGCGCGTGTTTTAACTAATTGGATAGCTAAAACATTACACCTAACTGCTTAATAACAGTTGCAGGAGATTTTGTGTAGTATTTTACTGCAAGTTATTATCATTATGAAGAATTTCAGAAAGATCAATTGTTTCGTATCCACTATCGGTTAATACTGCCGGGAGAGCTTTCCCTGATTTAACCGCCTCTATAAAATCCACTATGTCTCTTACCGTTCCTTGGAAGGCTGTGGCGTACTTTCCGATGGCTTTGATGTTATGAGCATCGCTTGCACCTAATGCTGTAATGTTTAGTTCTTTAGCAAGACCATAAGCATAGAGATTATTATAAGGTGTTGTGCTGCCATTAAAAGCCTCAAGCCCGGCGAGACCGTATACCTCTTTCACAAAACTGCCCATGCCCCTGTTATTTTGGCGGAATGGGTGGGCGCTGATTGCGATACCACCTGCTCTAATCGCCATTTCTATTACTTCCTGTGCGTGCATCATCTCTGACGGTATCTTGTTTAACCCGAATACAGTTAAATCCCCTTCGTAGGTCAGAATTTCAACTCCTACAATAATCAAAAAGCCAGTCTCTTTTGAAAGCTGGTTGGCGGTGTCAGTGATTTCGTTGCTATCGTGGTCTGTTATGCAAACCCCGTCCAGCCCGATTGATCGGGCTCTTGATATAATTTCTGTTAGCGATAAAGTGCTGTCTGACGAGTAAGTTTTTTCGTGGATATGTGGGTCAATTATCATCATTTATTTATGCTCCTGTTGTATATTTAAAAAGGTTTTTCACTAAGATTAATTAATGAAAGAAAGGTAATGCCAACAATAATTATAATGACACCATATGTCATAGATATACCAGCATCAAAATCGTGTAATGCATTAACCATAGCAATAGATACAGGTTTATTAAACACTCCGTATAATAGGGCAGAGACGGTATACTCACCCAGAGAGCGCATATAGCAGAGAGCGAAACCGTTAATAATCCCGATGCTGACAATAGGGAAAAATATTTTTCGTAATGTTTGAAATTTACTAGCGCCCAGATTTCTTGAAGCAAACTCATATTCCCTATTAAAGCTTGAAAAGGCGGTATAAGTGCTTCTCGACACTATAGTAATAGATAATATTACGTAAGCCACCACCAGGATACTAAAAGTCCCCACGAGTGAATTGTTAAATAAAAGCAATCTTTTTTCATTGAAAGTTGTAATCATCACTATCCCCAGGGTACTTGCTGGTATGGCCATAGGTAAGAGGATGAAAAAATTGAGCAACCTGGATAAAAAGTTGTTGTATTTCAGAATAATATAAGAAGTTGCTATCGCGATTACTGTTGCGACTATAGATGCGATTAACGACATGACGAGGCTGTTTTTAACCGGAGCCAATATTCTTCCTTGTGTGAAAACCTTTGTATAGTTATCAAAACTAAATCTTGTTGGAAAAATTTCCATCATCCAGCTGCTTGAATCGGCAAATGACAATAGGAAGATGCCGACTAAAGGTATCACTATTAAGAAAATAATCATAAAGGCTAAACTATGAAAAGCAACCTTTATAAAGGGGTTTTCAATTTCCACGCGTTTGAACTTTTTTATTTTTGCAGAACTTGAGCTAAACTGTTTTTTACTATAGTAAGTATAGATCATCATAGTAATTACCGATACTATCATTAGAATAATAACCTGGGTTGAAGCCATAGCCATCTGGTTATTCATTTTTGATTGGAGTATCTGGGTACTCATCATCCTATAACCTCTGCCTACAAGGTATGGAGCTGAAAAAGAACTGATTGCCAGGGCAAAAGTCATGAGACTTGAAGTTAGAATGGCTGGTTTTATGTGGGGGATAATTATATCCTTGAACACTTTAAATCCAGATGCCCCCAACCCTCTAGCTGATTCTATCAGCGAATAATCGAGATACTTAATAGCTATTGATGTATTGATGTAGAAAAAAACATATTGAGTTAAGGTATGAACAAAAATAATTCCCCAAAAACCAGAAAATCTAAACGGCACATCCTCAAGATCAAAAATGTGCTTTAGAAATTGGCTGATAATACCTGTTTCGGAGTAAAGTTGAATAAAAGCAATAACGATAATAACGCCTGGTAGGATAAATGAACTGAGAAGAATTGTATTAATAGTTTTGTCGAAACTGGTTTTATAATAATGAACAAAAAAAGCCATGAATACTCCTACCGCCATGCAGCATAGAACTGTTACTAACCCGACGCTAAGTGTGTTTTTTAATGCCTGAGTGTTAACTGGCATAGAAAAGAAGGTCGAATAATTAACCAGTGAAACTGAACCTGACCCTGTTATTATAGTTTGCCAAAAAGTATTTGTTATGGGATAAATGATAAAGACAATAATAAGGTAAAACAAAAGGATATACAGAACAAAATTAATCGCTTTTTTGGTTTTCACACCTGTCATCCTACTACCTCAATTTTTTAATAGCTTTTTTATCAATGCTGAGTTTTACTAGCTCTCCAGGCTTAAAAATGTTTATGGTGCCACTGTTAACCTGCATTACTTTAACTGCCACTTGATCAACATTACAATGATAATTAACTGAACTGCCTTTAAAATCGATATTTACTATCTTTCCGAGGAATTCGCCGTTATCACAAATCTTAATATCCTGGGGCCTGATACACACTTTTTCTGCTTTTATCTGGCCCAGGGCAAAACTGGCGAAAAACTCTTTGTCGATAAGATTAGATTCCCCAATAAATGTTGCTACGAATTCATTTTCGGGGTAGTTGTAAATATCTTCCGGTGAGCCTGTCTGCATTACTCTGCCTTCGTTAAAAACTGCGACACGATCAGAAATAGACATGGCTTCCTGTTGGTCGTGGGTTACAAAAATTGTACTGATACCGAGGTTATTTTGTAATACTCTCAACTCAACCCTGGTTTCATCTCTTAGCTTGGCATCTAAATTTGAAAGTGGTTCATCTAAAAGTAAAACCTTTGGATCTACTGCCAGTGCCCTGGCAATCGCTACCCTTTGCTGCTCTCCACCAGATAATTCGTTAATATCTCTTTGATGAAACGATTCCAACCTTAACATTTTTAATAAATATGCAACTTTCGATTTAACCTTTTTATCATTAACTCCTTGTATTCTTAACCCGTACCCGACATTTTCAAAAACATTCATATGGGGAAAAAGAGCATAATTCTGAAACACCATCGATATGCTTCTTTTTTCCGGGATCAGGTTAGTTATATCTTCATTATTAATTTCCACCGTGCCACTGTCTGGTTTTTCAAAACCAGCAAGAATCCTCAGTAATGTAGTTTTACCACACCCTGAAGGACCTAGGAAGGTAAATAGTTCCCCGCTTTTAACCTCTATGTTAATATCTTTTAAAACGGTTATTTCATCAAACGATTTTGAAATATATTTAAAACATATCTCACTCATATCTATATTATCCCTTTAAATTGTGACGTCTAAAATATTATGATTGCAGCAGAAGAGTTGTGCAATAGCTTGGCTAAAGCACAACTCTTTGCCTTAAAAGTGTTAATCATTCAAAGATAATACTGAATTGTATCTAAGAAATATGCCCTTACAAATTAGATATCTCTGCTGGAATCCCTTATTTCTGTATCCCATAGGTTCAGCCAGTCAAGCTCATTTTCAGCTATATTTTCCCAGTCAACATCCATGGTTTTAAAAGGTATCTGCATCCATTCAGGACAATTATTTAAAATAGATTCAATCGTTGGCATACGATTAAATTCGTTCGCCAGTTTTAACTGCACCTCTTCACTGCCGGCATACTCGAGAAAGGCTTTTGCGGCATTGGGGTTCGGGCCGTTTTTGATTACTGCTATACCGTCTGTAAGTACTATAGTACCTTCTTCGGGATCTACTATCTTCAGGGGCATATTATTGTTAATAACATTGTCAGTAATAACGCTAATTAGCGCATAGCTGATTGGCGCTTCCTGCTTGCCAACTGCTTGCAGGTGAAGGCTTCCGCTACCATAGTAGTTTTTAGTATTGCTATCGAGCCTTTTCAAGTAATCGATCCCTTCATCAAATGAGTAGTTCCTTGAGTAATAATCTAAAAGAGCACAGATAACCGCTCTTTGCGAGGAAGAAAGGTAATCTCTTGAAATCACCATGCCTTGATATTTCGGATCAGCTAAATCGGCCCAACTATTCGGAGCATCTTCTGCTGAAATGGCTTCACTGTTATAAAAGATTGTGACCGGGGTTAACATCACACCATACCATTTAAAAGCAGAATCTTTATACATGGGGTCAAGTTCAGGCTCCCAAGTAGTCTCAACCGCTTCAAACAGATCTTCTTTTGTCATTTCTATGTATAGTGAAGAGGGACCGCCATACATAATGTCTGCCTGGGGGCTTGCTTTTTCTGCCCTTACCCTATCAGCAAGTTCACCCTTTAGGTTGATAAAATCGACCCTAACACCGGTTTTTTCAGTAAATCCTTCAGCAATTACCTCCAGCATTTCCTCGGAGTGGGTTGAGTAGATTACGAGGCTTTCTTCAAGTGTTACATCTGTTTCTTCCGTTTCTAATGATTCGTCTGGAACTACATCTTCGTTTTCAGTAGAGCATGCCGCTAAAGATATTACCAGCATAATCGAAAGTGTGATGAATAGAATATTTCTAAAGCTCATTTTAACCCTCTTTCCTTTATTGTATAATTTTCTAAAAAATGCCACAAGCCATGATTCCCAGAATATACCAGGCACAGTCTGATTATATTTTCATCGAAATCAGACTATGTCATTTTCAAGGTGAAGGCCGAAGATCCCTTTATAATAGCTATTTGAATAATTAATAACTCAAAGGCGATCTATAAATAATAGTTATTTTATAAAATGATAGATCGTAACAATAGGCTCCAAAGTAATATTTCAGATGGTGAATTTATAACTTACTGGAGGATATAAAATGATAAAAACCAAGACCATTAATGCGGCTATCTGAAAAAATTAATGTTCTGTAATAAAATAATTGCACGAAAGCAGGGTGTTTGGAAAAATAAGCTTGCTTTGTATACAATTAACAAGGAATCCGGTGAAGGTGAAACTGTGAAATAGCCATTTTTAACCCTGTCTTCCCAGGGAGAGCTCTTTGCTGACACCTTTGCTGAAGAGCAGCTGGTGAACATCAAGCCCGCTGCATTTGAAAGAACTGCTGCAGCCCCATAAATAAAGCCGCCACATCCGCACAAAATGTTCTCCATACCTCTCTCTAACCTTGTCCGTTACCTTTTCAAAGTTTTCCGCCCAGCGGGCCGTTGTCAGCGCATAATGCATGCGCAGGCTTTCGACATCTATCAGGTGGAAGGAGTGCTCCGGCAAGGTCCAAACTATTTCACGCAGGGAGGGAACATAACCCTGTGGAAAGATATATCTTTCAAGCCAGGTGGCTGTCGGTGACTCAATTGAGCGGGTTATTGTGTGCAGTAGCGAGAGCCCGTGAGGTTTAAGCATTTTCTGCAAACACTGAAAATAGGTAGGGATATAATCTTTACCTACATACTTGAACATTCCCACACTGACTATTTTATCAAAGGTTTGCCCTTCAACGGCCAGGTCGCGGTAATCTGCCAGGTGCACTTCTACCTGGTCTCCGAGCCCCTCATGTACGATCCGCTTTCTTGTTTTTTTCTCTTCGTCGTGGCTCAGGGTAATCCCAACCGCCTTAACCCCGTATTTGCGTGCAGCTCTTATAATCAGCCAACCCCATCCGCTGCCGATATCAAGCAGCGTCTCGCCTTCCTGCAAATGAAGTTTGTTCAGGATGTGATCAATTTTTTGCAGCTGTGCCTGGTCAAGGGTATCTTCAGGGCTTTTAAAGTAAGCACAGGAATAACTCAGGGTGCTGTCAAGCCAAAGCTTGAAGAAATCACTGTCCAGATCGTAATGAACTTCTACATTTTCTTTCTCCCTCACAGCGGTGCCGCACCTGCGGCTTTTCATCAGGCGTTGAAAAAGGCCCTGACTGCCCGTATTCTTAAAAACATCTTCATTGCACAAAAGCAGGTTAAGCAACGCGGAAAGATCGCCCTCCACGTTTATTTTGTCATCCATGTAAGCTTCACCGAGCATAATCTCCGGGTCTGAGAGCATCTCCAGCAGGTTTAACGGCTGGTTGAAGATTATTCTGAAAGGAATATCCTGTTCATCAGTAGCTCCATACATCTCAGTCTGGCCGTCCCAATAGGTAACGGCAAAGGGAACACCTTTAATACTGCGGAATGCGGATCTGAATAGTTCCTTTTCCATGTTTTCTCCACCTCTTGCCTTTATTATGCAGCAATTATTAAAATATTTCAACTATACTATATCGGTAGGAAGAAGGATAAAATAAGCTCAGTATAGAATAGACCTATCTTAATATTCCCTGCTTTAATAAGGTATGGGAGGGTTTAAAATGGCCGAATATAACATCGTAGGAATACGTAATAACCAAAAATACCTGCAGCGTGCGATAGACTATTTTTCTGCCAGGTGGGACATCAGCCGAGAAATTTACGATGATTGTATCAGCAACAGCGTGGTAACCACCAGTCCCCTGCCGCGTTGGTACCTGATGCTTAACGATGATAAAATTATTGGTGGTTATGGTTTAATCACCAATGATTTTATCAGCCGCCAGGACTTATTCCCCTGGTTATGCGCCCTTTATATTGATGAAGAGTACAGGGGCAGCCGGCTGGGGTCAAAACTGCTGGAACACTGTAAAACCGAGGCGTCAAAACTGGGTTACAAGAAGCTTTATCTCAGCACAGATCTCGAAGGTTATTACGAAAAATATGGCTGGAAGGCTCTCGCCCATGGATATCATCCCTTGGAAGCTGAATCCATGATTTATGAGATTGATATTGAACCAGGACATAACAAAACTAGATTTATAGGTAACCCAACGCTGGAAACAGAAAGGCTTGTGCTCCGCACATTTGAAACAACAGATGCAGAAGATGTTTTTGAATATGCAGGGCAACCTGTTGTATCACGCTACCTTACCTGGTATCCACATCAGTCGATAAGCGATGCTGCAGATTATATAAACCTTGTGCGCGAACGGATAAAAAAAGATGAAGCAGGTGAGTGGGGTATTCAGTTAAAAGAAATGGGTAGAATTATAGGTGCAATAGGATTTGTCAACTTCGATCAAAAAAACTCCTGCGCCGAACTTGGCTATGTCATTTCCGATCAATACTGGGGGCAGGGTATTATGCCGGAAGCAATAAAATGTGTAATTCGGTTTGCATTTGACAAAATGAACCTGCAGAGAATCGAAGCAGTACACTACCTGGAAAACGAGACCTCAGGCAGAGCAATGCAGAAAGCAGGAATGCGGTATGAAGGGTTGCTGCGCAGTAAAATCTTTGCCAAGGATAAATTCTGGGATGTAAAATTATATGCCATTACTAAAAGTGATTTACAAAACAGGTAAGTCAATAAATGGTTGATCACATACTTTTGGCAAAGCCAGGCCAATTATTGTTCAAAAACGGTTAGAAGATTTTATCCGTGATTCCAGCACTTCGCGCACCCTCAGAAATCTATTTTCTTCAGTAGAAAATCTAATACATTTGTTGTCAGCTAAAACCTCAATACACTTTCGAGCATCATAACATCTGAAATATTCTTCATAGCAACTATATCTTTTAAAACAAAACAATAAATGCTAATTACCTGCTTGCTTGTGATGCCATTATTGAATAGGTAGGCTTTATAAATTTCAAGCAAGGTAGACTTCCCGCATCTGCAAACGCCGGTTATCACCTTGATAATGTTTTATCTTTATAACCTAATAATTTATTAAAACAGTCTTGTCGTACTATCCTCATGATACTCGCCCTTATTGCATTAAAATACAAAAATATATTATAAGCAACAAGTTAATGTATCATAATGCAAAAATACAATGCTGTTCTTGGCAAGGGGGGAATGATAGCTTTGCCCGACTATTGTTCATCCCAGCGATCAATAATGAAAGTTGATAATTAGTAACCGATTCTGCCTGCTTCAACAATTTTCCAGCCATTTTTGGTTTTGACTACAAATAAATTCATTAGCCAGCCTACCTTGCAAAGTATGCTAAGCTTCTGCGGTACTGTAACCTCGATCTCTATCCTACCTTCTGCGCTATAAGTCTCCAAAACTATCTTGCCTGGTTTAACGGCAACAACTTCGAAAACGTCATCAAGATCCTCTGCCTCTTCTTCAGTATCATCTAAATCGGACATGGCCAGGTAATCAAATAGGGCTTCAGCAAAATCATCTACGGCAGGCAGTTCCTGGGCTGCCTTTACTGCTTCTTCTGTCATAAGTTCAAAGTCATCTTGATTAATATAGCCACGATTAAAAAGCCAGCGGCCAAGTTTTTTTATGACTGTAGCACTGGTTTTCTGTAGATTTTTACCGCAGATTATCTTGTTGGGCAAAAAGTATGAAAGAAATTCCACTGCAGATTCCGCAACGTACTCTGGTCCGAAAAGATTACAAAACAGATTCTCTTGATCAGAATTTTCACTATAATGCTGATCGAAGAGCTTTTTTTCTTCACCGTTTAAATAGTTATAACTATAACTTTCTATACAAGTCTTAAAAAATTCTATTACGTTTTCATATTGGTTATAGGTGCTTTTTGCCAGGCGCATAGCCTGTTCGGCAAGAAAAGCTTGTAACAATTGTTCGATGGTGATGTTAGTAGTTGCCACCATTACCTTTTTTTCAAAGGCCAGTAAATTGTTTTTTAACCATTCAAAAGCTCCGGGGCTTTTCTCCCAGGTTTTTTTGGCTTCTGCGGCATAGCAGATCGCCTCAGATGGTTCGCCCCAGCTGTAGTGTTTCGGGAGATGGTAAGGTATATACTTTTCCCCTGACAGATAGCTGCAAACGTGCTTGTTGGCAGCAATTGCTTTGTGCAGAATTTTTTGTGCGTTATCAGAATCAGTCCGGAACAGATAAAGCGCTTGATTATAAAGCATAAAGCAGCTTTCTTCCTCACCATGTTCCTTAAAAAATTGCTCAAGCTCTGCCCGGCGATCAAGAAGAAGCAGCAAGTCGCCTATAGCATAGCGCACCCCCTGGTTGTCCGATGGATTCAGTTTAAGCATTTCCCGGTAGATTTCAAGAGCCTGCGCGTATTCATTTTGATTGCGGTGGCAATCAGCCAGGCCCAGTAAAGCGCGCATATAAGGTCTTGTTTCAAGAATCATCCAAAAATGTCCGGTATTCTTCTTGATAAAAAGATCACCAAGGGCTGCTTTACCGACCAACACCGCCCTTTTGGACAGCAGGCACTTTTCTTCGTCGTATTTGCTGTATAACGAGAGGTAATTTAGAGCATCGGCGCAGTAGGGTGAATGTTCAAGAGCGCGGTAGGCAGCTTTGTGCCCCTTGATTGTACCACCTTCCTCCCAGGCTTGATCATTGATCAGGTTTGCTTCTTCCATTAGAACTTCAGAAAATTGAAGATTCTGAAGTGGAACAGTGAGGTATTGGGGCAGTTCGGCGGAAGGGGGAATTGATGCTGCCCTGCTCGATGAATCTTTTGCCAGGGTTAACGGTAGTTGATCATTACTTGTTTCTTCGGTACTAAAAGCACTTACGAAGGCTTTGTAAGCAGGAACCTTTTTAGGATGGCCTGAGTGCAGGTTGTCTTGCCAGATTTTTCTGCAGTCACCATGAGCAGACAGGCCTAATATCGAATCGTAGATATTGGCTTTATGCAGCTCGATCGAAGCTTTAAAATGAAGAGTTGAGCGGTAGAGAATTTGTGACCACAGATGTTCTTCCAGGGCTTTAATAACGTGACCCCCTGAAGAGAACCCAACCGTGGGGTTAAAAGGAGCAACTCCTACTTTTTTAAGCCCCTCAAAGAGAGCAGGTGAAGAAATTGCTTTGGGAATCGCAAGATTATCAGGCAGACCCCAAAAATGAGCTTCAGCTTTATCGCTCTGCCAGGCATGGTATAAAAATTCGGCTAGGGGAAACATTTGCCTGGTGGTGACAACCTGGAAAATAAAATTACCGCTGAAGCGGTCAATTACCACGTGGTAAACCAGTAACTCTTTTTTTGATCCCCGGCAGTTCTTTAGTGTCACTGTATTTGGTTTTTCCTGATAGGTAAGGATCCCCTTTGCAGTAAGATAGAAGTGACGAGAAACGGTCACCATAAGCTGATGGGCCTGGTTGGAAAAAGTTATATCGTTTTTGTTCACGATTTGGCCTCCCGATAAATTCTTAATTAGTACTAAAATAATTAGCCATAAGAAGTCAATATTCCTCTAAAATGGTTGTTCTTTTCCCCAGGGCAGATATAAAAACACATCCATAATGTTGTAACGTTCTAATGTCAAAACAGAAGTCCGATGTGCTTCCTTCTTGTCCTGCGCCACTCCTATCGGCAAAGTGTCAGGCTGAGCCCCAAAATCTCCCTCTCCCCAGTCAAGAGAAAGTTAAAGTTTTGTATATATATTCGATATTTACAGCAGGGAATAACTTATTAGTGTAGAAAATATTAGAATACTGCAACTTCTCAGGACAATATCACCATGAGCAATGTGCAGGGAACAGCAGACTTGCTAAATTATACCCAACTAAACTCTCGCGAAGGATGAGTACACCATTCTATGGGCCCAGCCGAGCTGAAAAGTAAGGTCGGCAAAATAAAGGTGTGGCAGCGAGGCGGCGAACGAGCTCCGCATAAACCGCTGCTGCTTCTTTTTGTTTTGTGAACTCATATTTAATTTGGTGATAACATGGATGAACTGATCAGAACAGCAGCTTTCCAATGGGTTGAGAAGCAAGTTAACCTACATGGCGGGTTTATCCCCTGCAAACTCTTGGAACAAGGTTTTGAATTCCAGGGTCAAAAAATAACTTTGACCGGACCACAGGGATATGGAAACCTGCTGCGATAGAACTTCCGCTTTCTATATACACCAGACCGGATGGACCTTACCCCGATTTTAGGACGGACGATGGTTTCTTAGTCTATCGTTATCGTGGGACTGATCCTAACCATAGCGATAATGTTGGCCTTCGTAATGCTATGCAAAATAGAATACCACTAATCTATTTTTGCCGAGTTAAGAAAGGGGTTTGTTTGGCTAATTGGCCGGTATTTATCGAAGGCGATCAGGTAGAAAAACTAACCTTTGTAGTTTCCATTACAGCACACAATACTATTTATAACAATAAAGAACTAACTCAAGGGCAACTCGCACTTGAAGAGGAGCAGCTATACCGAAAATATGCTACACAAGAAGCTTTGCACCGGTTACACCAAGAAGAATTCAGGATAAGAGTTTTGTCAGCCTACAAAGAACAATGTGTTTTCTGCCGCCTTAGGCACCCAGAGCTTCTTTATGCGGCACACATAATCCCTGACGGCGAAGAGGGTGGAGAACCGATTGTCCCTAACGGTCTTTCACTCTGTAAAATTCACCACGCAGCATATGATAGAAATATAGTTGGTGTAAATCCCGATTATAAAATAATCGTGCGTAAAGATATTTTAGAAGAAATAGATGGGCTTAACTAGTATGGTATTCAGGAGGTGCATAGACAGAAGATAATAATACCGGAGGAAAGGGCATATAGGCCAGATAGAGAACGGATAGCTATTAGGTATGAACGTTTTATGAAAGCAGTTTAAAAGTAAGCGTCAAAACGAGCACGCCTTGCTAAAGCAACCAGCCTATGCCTGATTACCCAGTTTACCACCCCGGCAAAGCGCAGGCAATTCGCCGGACCAGGGCATTAACTTATCAAGCTCAGCAGAATCGTTTAAATCAATATTAGGCAATTGTTCGAGTAAATATTAAAGATAAGCATAAGGGCTCAAACCATTTTCCTTGGCCGTTTCGACCATGCTGTAAAGAATGGCACTTGCCGTTGCGCCCCTGGCTGTATTGGCAAAGAGCCAATTTTTGCAACCTATTACAAAATTTTTAATGAAACGCTCGGCCCGGTTGTTATCGAACTCAAGACGGCCATCGAGCAAAAACCCATGAAGCTTCTCTTTTTGATTAAGGCAGTAAGTGATCGCTTCACCGAAAGCACTTTTTGGCAGCACTCTTGGTCTTTGAAAAGCAAGCCACTCATAGAACTGATCAACTAAAGGCCGGCTTAATTCCTGGCGTTTGGCATGGCGCTCATCAGCACTTAACTCTTTGAAATCGCGCTCCAGCATGAAAAGCGCATTGATATGCTTTAAAGCCTCTTTGGCCGGGACATCAACCTTCTTCTGGTCAGCCGGCAGCGCTTTTAGCGCCTCGTCGAATTTACGACGGGCATGCGCCCAACAGCCGACTAAGGTCACATTCGGGATACTGTTGTAGCCGGGATAACCGTCTACATGCAGGTAACCCTTGAAACCGGTTAAAAAATGAATCGGGTGCTTTGATGCCCTGGTGGTCTGGTAATCAAAGACCACCAGCAGCGGACCGTCACGACCACTGACATAAAGCCAGAAGTAGGATTTGTTTGCCGCTGTTCGGCCATCTTCTTTTAAGACCTGCAGCTCCGTTTCATCACCATGCAGCACTTTTTGCTGCAGTAAATGCACCTTGAAGCGCTCGTAAAGTGGGCTAAACCAGTTTTCAGCAGCCTTGATCATCCAGTTGGCCATATTCTGACAAGAGATGCTGATTCCTAACCGCTCCAGCGACTTTTCCTGACGGTATAAAGGCAACCTTTCCACATATTTTTGGCTGATGATGTGAGCGACCGTTCCGGCCGAGGCAATGCTGCCGGAAAAAGCGGGTTTAGGCATTGGCGCGGTGCTAATTTTAGTGCCGGTACCTTCGTTTTCACAGGTTCTGCAGGCATAAAGATGACGGACATGCTCAGTTACTTTGACCTGGGCCGGAATGATTTCTAACTCACGCCTGGTTTCTGTGCTCATTTCATGTAAATCATCACCGCAAGTCTGGCAGCTTAGCTCTTCTTCGCTTAAGCGGTAATGAATGGTTTCGGTGGGCAGATCGCTTAAATCTTCCCTGTTCTTGCCCCGCTTCTTGCGCTGATGGGTCGCTACTTCAATGGTCGGCTCTTCAGCTTTAGGGTCTGTCTCTTTTTCCGGCTCGTTGAAGATACAGAGCTGCCCATCGCCGGCTTCGCTTTTGCGGTAATATCTTTGCTGCTGGCTTAGGCGGTATTGCTCTTCATACCAGCTCAACTTAGCAGAAAGATCAGCAATTTGCTCAGCTTGCCTGGCGCATAAATTTAGTAGATCTTGGATCATTTGAGCTGTATTTTCCATATCAATTAGTTCGGCAAAAACAGCTTAAATCCTTTATTTTAAAGGCTTATTTAGCAATTTATTTTTAAATTGCGGTAAGTTAGCTGGTGAACTTTCAGGTTGTTGTTGTGGCACCAGGTGGCCATGCTTTGACCGCTTGTTTTGAAATCATTGATCAGTTCGGTCCAGTTTTCAGGGCTTGCTTGACTGCTCATTTAAAAACCTCCTTCGTAGGTTTTTGGTTCTTTTCCCACGGGAGAAGGCAGATTACTATGTGTGTGTTATGAGACGCTTACGATGCTATAGAGAACGGTGCAGAGCTGGAGATTGTTTACCTGAAAAATACAGATGAAAAGACGGTAAGAGTAATCAGGCCTGTAAGCGTGGGTATGATGAATTACCGGGGCAGGAATTTCCTGGGTCTGTCTGCTTATTGCTGCCTG